>Ga0190305_1000010_pt1 | contig 59023 bp, 108 predicted proteins | sample 48700723_MG_FD_161678 | JGI IMG/M metagenome (GOLD analysis project Ga0190305, IMG submission 161678) | Hydrothermal vent sediment bacterial communities from Southern Trench, Guaymas Basin, Mexico - 4870-07-2-3_MG | ecosystem: Environmental > Aquatic > Marine > Hydrothermal vents > Sediment ... | reverse complement strand
AAGAAGCTCAATTTATTGGACTAATTAAACTCTTAAAAAAACTCATTGAGGTTTTTTTGGGGGTTATGATTATAACACAATAAAACAAATTATTAAAATGAATAAATACAAAAAACAAACAAACAAGTTTTTAAAAGAAACAAACACAGAATTTAAAATTGAATTTCTTAAATATGATTATCATTTTGAAGATGATAAAGAAAAAAGGGATATTTACGAAATAACTTTAAAGCGTGGAACTCGGGAATATAAATTTAATTTCGGACAATCTTTAAATGACAGTGGTTTTAAATTTTATTCTAAAATAAAAAAGTATTCAAAAGTTGCTCCAAGTAATTTATCAAACAAAAGAAAATTTAAAAACGGACAGTGTATGCTTTCCCAAGTTATGTGTTGGTTTAATACAAATTATGGAGGAGCTCAATTAGAAAGAATAGAAAGCCCAATTAAACCAACAGCCTATGATATTTTAAGTTGTTTACAAACTTATGAAGTAGGAAGTTTTAAATATTTCTGTGATGAATTCGGATATAGTGAAGATAGTATAAAAGCAGAGAAAACATATAAAGCAGTTTTGAATGAATATAACAATCTTAAAATGTTATATTCTGATGAAGAATTGGAAAAATTAGGAGAAATTCAATAAAATGATAGAAAAAAATTTAATTAGGTGTCTTTCATACTCAATGATAGAACCAAACAGTCGTTATTTTGAGGAATTGAGAACACACATTATAAATAAATATGGTTATGATTATTATAGATACTTGTTTGAAAGGTGTTGTATTTATATTCAAGAGCATGAAGCAGAACAAATGAAACAAGACTATTATAATTTAATTTGGGAGATAGAGTTTTAAAAATGATACCAACTAATTATAATGTAAACTCATCAAAAAGGATATACTTATTACTAGAGGGACTTAGAGAATATCTTAATTTTCCAATAGAAGATAATAAGTTAAATAATAAATTTAATAAAAAAATTGAAAATTTCCAAAAAGACCTAGAAAAATTTTTATTATCTAGTGGATTTGTAATAAATAAAAAATCAATTAAAAAAAGAATTAAATTAATTAAACCCTTTGCTGTCAATATAGAAGAATATTAAAATGAGAAAATTAAACACACAACAAAAAAAACTAATTAAAAAGTGGTTTGTTAAGTATGAAATAGATTGTTATGAGGATTTAGATTACGAACAAATTGAAAGATTAGAGAAAATAAACGATTTTGAAACACTCTATCAAGAAGTTAATGGTTTTATGAGAGATTTATATTAATTATAAAGGAGATAAAAAATGAAAGTAGAAAATTATAACGGTGTTGTTAATCAGTTTCTTATTGAAACAGATAAAGGAACTTATTTACAAAGTTATCAATCTATTATTGTGTTTTGTAGGAATGATGGAAAGACTTTTTTAGGTAGAGATTGGGATTATTCAGTTACTACTGGAAAGTATAGAAATATGTTTTTAGGAGAAACAAAGAAAGAAACACAAAAAAAAATAGATAATGGAATTTATATTTTAGATTTAAGTTTATAATATTTTTGATAAGAAATAAAATTTCTTGTCTTTTTTGAATTTCACGAAAGTTTATACTCCACACAATGCCCTACGGTCAACGGTTATGAAGAAAGAGGGTGGATTATGCACAGTAAAAACCGAACCAACCACACCATATTGTGGAGGTGTAGCAGTTGGATGTTGATGGAATTTCAACAAGTTATTCGTTTTGGAATTGAACTCGGATAACACAAAGGAGAGAGTTTTCCTTTGGTAAGAAAATATAAAAACAGAACTAAATTATCTTATCTCTCCTTTTCATACTCCAAACAATGCCCTACGGTCTTAGTCTTTTGAAGAAAGAGGGTGAAAATTCGCTGTAAAAAGACAACCAACAACCTTATATTTTGGAGAGGCAGGGTGCAAATATACTCCCGTCAGTTGGATGTTGATGGAATTTCAACAAGTTATTCGTTTTGGAATTGAACTCGGATAACACAAAGGAGAGAGCCACGGTCTAAGTAATAACTTTTACCTAACTCTCTCTTTTCATACTCAAGCCGACATGGTTTCCTAGTAACCTTAGGGGTAGGTTGTTTTGGTAGTTCTAGACTACGCCAAAAAGAAACACGGAAGGTTTGTTCATAATTAAAGAAAATGACAAAAACAACAATCGTAGGAATAATTATAATAATAGTATTACTATTTATGCCTATACAAAAACTATAATCACTAATAAGTGAAAAGAAAAACTTAAAAAGGAAACACAATTTAATTAACTATGAAAGAAGAAGATTTTAATAAAATATTAAAACACATGGAAAGCGATTGTAGGTTTTATAGAAAGACATTATATTTTAAAAAGTTTGGAATTTGGTTTGGAGAATTTAATGTAGAATTAACAAATCCAAAATCAATATTAGAAACATGGTATATTTTTAATAAAAAAGAAAGAAAAATATTAAAAAAAATAAAAGAAAGAATTTATAAAGAATGGAAATATCAAAAATTAAATAAATTATTAAAAGAATTATAAAAATGAAAAGAGAACACTACTTTAAAGATGATATAATAATTATATGTAGTTTAACTGGTGGAGAGTTTAGTAAGGTATTTTTAGAAAATAATCCAACAAAAATATGCCCATGTTGTTTAAAACCAATAAATATGGAAAAATTAAAAAAATGAAATTTAAAATAGGAGATAAAGTTAAAACAGGAAAGAACGGGTTAGAGTTATATGGAGTAACCAATGAATTTGCAGAAATGAAAGTTATTGACATTCGAGAGCTAAAAGGGTCGGATATTAAAGTTGAAATTTTAAACCATTCTAAAGATAAAATTGAAATTGGTAATAGTTATTGGGTTGATAGTAAATATTTTGAATTAGTAAATCAAACAATAGAAAAAGTTATAGGGAATTTTGAATTAATGATTAATGGTGAAGAAATAACAATAATAGATAAGGATTTAGATGCAATCACACTCACAAAAAAAGAATTAAAAGAAATATATAATAAAATAAAATGATAAGTACAAAAGATTATGATGATTTTAAGAAGTTACTTACAGAAGAACAATTAAAAGAATTAGAAGAAGAAAATTTTAGTTTAGCAGAATTAATTACTATGAAATATTATAATAATGAAAAGGGAGTATTTGAAATATGAAGTTTGAAGAAAACCTTGTTTTTAGGGAGAATGGAGAAGAAATTGGGAAAATTGTTGAAGAACAAATTTCCGAAACACTCTACGCATACGGATTTAAATCTTATAAAGATAAAATCCTATTATTAGATGATTTTGAAGCAATCACAGAATATATCCAATCACTATAATAAACATAATCAAAGAAAATGACAAATAAAACTTTAGAAATTGAAACTAATTGGACAATGGAAAAATTATTAAAACAAATTAAAGAATGTGAAGGAAAACATATTCAACAAGTTGTTTTCAGCACTTATCATAAAGCATTAACTCAGATTTGTTTTGGATGTGGAAAAGTTAGAACTATGTTAAAAAAGGAAGATTTAAAATGATATGTGAAGAATGTGGTAACAATTTTGAATATGACGAGGGTAAAATCTTTGATAGTGAAACCTTTGTCTGTTTTGAATGTTTAGACGAAGATGATACTAAAAGAATGAATTGGGAGATTAAAAATGAGTGAAATTTCAATTATACATAAAGTTATATCCTTTTTTATAGGGGTTGAAACATATTTTATAATTAAACATTTTATATATAAAAATGAAAAAAGAAGAAGTAATTGAAAGATTTTGTAAATTATCAACAGAAGTAAATTTAAAATGAAATTTTATAAAGGAAGAAAGGAGGATTTGAGAAGAAGAAAATGGGTACTGTAAAAATCTCTCGTTTCAATAAACCTCTACAAGAATTTGTATTTGTTGAGGGACAAACTCTAGATGAGTTATGCACACAAGCAAATATAAATTTAGAACAAGATGACGTAATTAATACTAGTTACGGTGATATTGTTGAAGCAGATAACGAAGTTGAAGAAGACGAAGTTTATTCAATTACTAAGAACTATAAAAACGGTTCTTACTAATTAAGTAGCTTTTAAAATTATTATTTATTATTATTTTTTATTTTAAGCCCCTGTAGTGTAATGGTAACATTCCGACCGGATAAACAGTTCTGGAGAAACACGTTCAAATCGTGTCGGGGGCATTGGCGAGTTATCGTCACAGCAAATAACTGACAGCTCGGAAAGACGAGCAAAAAAAGGGCATAGGATAAAAGTCCTACAAATCCAAAAAGGAGAGAGGACAAAGTATCGGTGTAGGGTTTTTAGCCTATCGGTATTCAAAACTCTCTCTTTTCATAATCACCTCGGTGAGGCAGAGGGAAAAAGGCAATAGGGAACGATTGCGTAATCAGTACCTCTGTTTTCATAATCAAAGAAAATGACAAAATTAAAAATAGAAGCAGTAGCAGTATTAAACGAAGATAAACAAGAGTTTTTTACAGAACTAATGAAAAAAGGTGTAGATGCAATTAAACCAGAAATGGATAAACAATTAAATAAAATGACAAATAAAACAGGAAAAGGAAAATAAAATGGAAACAATATTTGAAGAACAAATTGAAAATTATTTGAAAACACAGCCAAAAACATTAATGAAAACTAATTTAGAATTTAATAAATTAGGTATTAAAAAGGTTTTAGGAAATGTAAGTATTGAAATTAATACTTATTATAAAGAACTAACATTTATTGAAAATTTAAATGGTAGTAATACTAAAAAAATACCTAAAAAGTTACGTGATGAATTAGAAAAATTAAATGGGTTTGGAAATGAGAGTTTATATTATATAACAATTCCTAATGGTGTTGAAGTGATAAAACATAAAGGGGTTGAATTAGGATTTTATTCTAGAGAAAAGAATTTTATTTGTATGTTCTATAATTTTATATCTCAAACCAATACAAATGTAGGAGAGAAAAATGAAGTTATTGGCTATATTTTAGATATATTAAAAGAGTTTCATAAAAAAACACCGTTTGAAACAAAAGACGTTCAAGAGATAGGAAGAAAGATTGTAGCAGAACAATTTAATAAGGTTTGGATTGAAAAAAGAGAAAATAATATTAGAAATGTTACTACTAGTTTTGAGAATATTAACATGGCACAAAAAAACATAGTCAATAATTATAAACAAATTACTCTAATGACAAAAGAAAATGAAATTATTAAAGAAAATTTGGATAAAGGAATGGAAAAAGTTGAAAGCACAATTAAAAAATTAGAACAATCTAAGTTTTTAAAAAGTGTTAAAATTGAAAATGGAGAAATAATTATTGATTATGGAGACATTTATATAACTTGGAATAAAAAGAAAATTTATATGGGGGATTATTATGCAAAATTCCGTTCAAATGGATTACAGATTATAAATAGAAAACCAATTCATTATGATGATAGTATTTTACACCACCCACATATAAATGGAAATGAGGGAAATGATATTTGTTTTGGTAGTGGTAGAAGTACAGAAATAACTAAATTAATGTCTGAATTAAATTATGAAAAAATAGCTTATATGGTTTTGTTATTCTTAAAGAATTATAATCCAGATAGTGAATTTTATAATATTAAATATTGGGAAAAAGCAAAAGAAATTGATGGGGAGAGAATATATAAATGATATTTAAAAGAAATCAATTAAGTAGGTTAAAAGAAGCAAAATTTTTAAAAGGATTTAAGAAAGAAAAAAATATATTAATTTTAAAATATAAAAAAATAACAATAAATTATAAAGATATTGACTATCCACTAGGGGAATTTGATGTTAAAATAGATTTGAATGAAAATTGTCATTCTATTGAAATGAAATCCAATAAAACTTTTTTATGGGAAAGAAAGACAATGATTAATGATGAAGTAATTAGTAAATTAACTAAAGAAATAATACACCCACACATACACCTATCTGGAAGTCCTTGTTTTGGAATGGATAGAGAAAATAAAATTGATAATTTAATTGAAGAAAAAAAATATTATGATTTAGCTTATATGATTTTACTTTTCTTAAAGCAATTTAACGAAGGAACTGAATATAATCATATAAAATATTTTACAAAGGAGAGAATAATAAAATGACAAATGAAAAAGATGTAGTTACGTTTGATTATAATGTTAATGTTGTGTTAAGTCAAAAATTTAAACGTATGATTGATTGGTATAGTGGAGAATACGATAAAGAAATTGGGGGTTTTATAATTGGAGAGGTTAAGGACAATGGAGAAATTTATTGTGAGGATATTATATTTCCTAAACAAAAAGTTAGTGGTAGTGAAGTTGAATTTTTAGATGGTGCGGTGGGATTACTCCGTAAAGAATATGGGGAAGAAACTTGTTTAAAGATAATTGGAGAATGGCATAGTCATGTAAAAATGGGTTGTTTTTGGAGTAGAACAGATAACGCAGATATGATAGATAAATTTATGAAAGATTGGGAAGTTGGAATATTTATTGTTAGTTCTGATTATAAACATTTGGTTAGGGTTGATTTATCAAAACCTTTTATGGTTTCAATAGATAATTTAGATTTTGATGTCGAGGAAGTTGTTGATTTAGAAGTTGAAAATTTGAAAAAACAATTAAAAGAACATTTATCTAAACAAAAAGAAGAACTTGAAACCAAATGTAAAGAGATTGTAACAAACAAAGTTGATGAAACAAATTATTCTTATGAAAAATATAATAAAAAAGATTTAGAAAATAAATATCCTAAAACAGATGGAGATTGGGATAAATATCACAATTATTATTCACAATTTTATAAAGAAGAATTTGATTATGATAGAGAAAGAATGATTGATTATAAATTATATGATTTAATTATGACAGATAAAAGGAATAGAATAATTGAGTTAAATAAATTATCCCCTTACTGGGCAGATGAAATATATAATCATTTTCCCGATGGGATATTAAATAGGGATAGTATTCAAAATACATTTAAATTTTCTGTTAGTTCTCCAAATAAACAAGATTTTAAAAAATTAAAAAAAGAGGTAAAGGGTTTAATGCGTATTCTTTTAACAAAAGATATTGACTTTGGAGAATAATATGGACTATTTTGTAAAAACACCAACAAAAAAAGAATATCTTAATGTATTAAATTTTTTAAATAAAAATTATATGGGTTCTGATGATTTGATTAAGTATGCAACTTTTTGGGAAGAATATGGGGGAAAAACCTGCATTAGTTTTGAAATAAAAAATAGAAAATATTTTGATTTTGGATATAGTAGATTGGGTTGGTATGAACAATCGGGAAGATATAAAGAAATGAAAATAAATGATTTACTTGTTGAAATGAAAGAATATAGTTTAGATAATTTAAAAATTTATTTAGTAGATAATGAGGTTACTATTACAGATATAGATGGAGATATGATTAGATTAAGTAAAGATGAATTAAAAGGAGTATATGAAAAAATATGGAAAAATTCAAAGTAGGGGACAAAGTTAAATTTACAGAAATTAGAACAGAAGCTAATGGAATTAAAATTATAAATAATAATTATTATACAGAGGGTACCGTTCCATCAGGATTTATTAAACATGGGCATTTAAAATTACATAACGATTATTTTGTAAATTTTGCTGAAATCAAACACATATATGTGACAGAAGAGAATACATATTATTTAGTTGAATATAAAGATTGTAATAAAAATAACGTTTGTTTGGGATTTAAAGAGGAGAGTTTAGAATTGGTTTTTCAAGTAATAGAAATTGAGGGAGAATTTGATGTAACTGTTACAGAAAAAACATTTAGTATTTCAGATGGAGAAGATATAATTGAAATTAATAAAAATCAAAAAGAAGCATTAATTAAACAATTAAAGGAGATAAAATAATGGATTTTGGAAGACAAGTAAGAATTTTTAACCCAGACACACAAAAAAGTAAGATACATGTAATTGGTGCGGGTAGTACTGGAAGCTATACTACACTTATTTTAGCAAAATTAGGATTTAACAATATTACTGTTGTAGATTTTGATGAAGTAGAAGAGCATAATATTCCAAATCAATTTTATCGTGTAAGTGATATAGGAAAACCAAAGGTTGAAGCATTACAAGAAATGGTTAAAGATTTTACTGGAACAGAAATTAATATCGAAAATGTTCGTATAGATGATGATTATGAATTTGATTTAGAACTTAACTCTATTATTGTTTTTTGTCTTGATAATATGGAAACAAGAAAATTAATATATGAAAAGATTAAAGAATTTCCAGTTAAAATAGTTGATACTCGTATGGGTGGAGAGGGTTATCAAATTTATACAGTAAATTTATCTATTGGAGAGGAAAGAGAGAAATTTAAAAAGGCACTAGATGGAGTTACGGCTGAAACTGTTTGTGGAGAAAAGAGTGTAATATACACAATTAACTCAATAGCTAGTGAAACAGCAAATATTATTAAAATGATAGATACTGAACAACCATACCCAAAAATATTAAAAAGAGAAATGCCTACTTATAGGTTTATATGTGATTTAAAATGAAAGCAGAAGATTTATTTGGAACTAAAATTTGGATTAATAATAATGAAGAGGGAACAAAGTTATTAAATCTTTTAGATAAATTAGGTTTTATTGGTATGCTTCGGAGTTTTTTTATTGAAAACACAGCAATCTTTATTTATAATTTAAATTGTATAAGTTATCAAAGAAAAGATGGTTTTAAATATATGAAAGAACATAGAAATAGAGAAATTAATATAAAAACATTAATCGGTGGAGAAACAAAAACATTAATTGATACAAAAGAACTTATTGTAATGGTTGTGGAGAATAGAATAACCATTGGAAGTGGAGAAAATATTGTTGAATTGGATTTAAAAACCTTTAAAAATCTTGTTAAAAAAGGAGTTGGGACTTTTAAGGATAGTGATGATAGGGTTGATTTAACTAAACAAGAAATTAAATTAATTATGGATAAAATATGAAATTTAAAATTGGGGACAAAGTTAAATATCTTGGTGGAAATTTAAATTTTGAAATGGCGTTAAGATGTGATAAAATAGAAGAATTTACTGTTGAAAGTATTGATGAACGAGGAATATACTTTAAAGAACTTCATGGTTGGGGAAGATTTAATACAAAATATTTTGAATTAGAAACTGGAATGATTACAAAAAAAGTTGAGGGTTTAGAATTTATTTATAATGATAAAATTGTGAGTATAAATGATGGAGAAGATATAATTGAAATACCCTTTGAAAAATTAGATAATTTAATTAAACAATTAAGAGAAATAAATGACAAGATATAAATGTCCTAATTGTGGAGAAGAAATAACATATCTTTCTTATGGTTGTAAAACTGATGAATTTGGGAGTGTTGATTTGAATAATGGAAGTTTAGAAAATTATGATATAGATGATTATGGAGATAATTATGAATTTGTTTATACTTGTAGGGAATGTGGACTGGATTTAGGAGAAACAGAACAGGAAGTATTTGCTAAGTTAATTGTAATAAATGAAGAAAAAGTAATTTTTAAAATTGGTGATAGGGTTGAACTTAAAAAAAGTTCTCAATTTAAAAACCAACAGAACGGAATAGGAGTAATTCTTGGAAAACAAAGAGGTGAAAGTTATTGGTGGAAAGTTAAATGGGCTGACGGAAGTGTAAATAATTATAATGAAGATAATGATTTAAAATTAGTTAATGAAATAAAGGAAGTAGAAAATGAATTATATAAAATACAAATTATAAATACAATGCTTTATATTTGGGATTTAAAAAATCTTGTAGTAGTTGAATTTCCTAAATATGATAAAAAAGAAATATTTAAACAAATTAAAAAAGGAAAATTATTTGATGGAGAAGATGAAATAAAAGATATTCAAATAAATAAATTAAAAGAATTATGGGAAAATATTTTGTAATGCCTTTAGAGGAAACAAGCATAATTAAAATAATTGAGATTAAAGCAATTAGTGAGAGGGGTGCTTTACAGAAATTTTATGCAACCTATAAAATAAGAGGAAAAATTAAAAGATTTAGGAAAATGAGGTATAGATGAATTTAGTATTTTATTATAACACACCAATCTTTTTCATAGAAACTTATGAGTTTAGAAAAGAAATACAAGAAGAAATAAATAAATTTCATATAATAGAAATAACAAAATTTAAGGAGAGAATATGACAAAAAATATAAGAAAAGTAGTGATTAAAAATATGTTTGGAGAAGTAGAACTAAGTAGCAATAGACGTGAAGATAAATTGGAAATATTAGTTCCTAATGCTTTAGACCTACTTAAAAAATTAATACCTAAAAAAAATGGGGTAACACAAGAATATGTCAAATAAATTTCAAGTTGGAGATTTGGTTAAATTAAATCCCTCCTTGCACTGTCAATATAAATCTATCTTTAAAGTTATACAACTAGAAAATAATTTAATTGATTATGAAATATTATGTATTGAAAGAGGAAACGGTCAAGAAGGCGTTGAACAAGGGGCCACCCTATTTTTAAATGAAGAGGCATTAATATTACATAAAAGACGTTTTGAAGAATATAAATCTGATACTTTAGATATTATTGTAAATGAACAAATTGTTAGTGTTATTAAAGAGGTGGTTTGTGTAGAATTACTTAAAAAAGATATTAAAGGTATTAAGAAAACTATAAAAGATGATGATGGAGAAATTAATCTCTCTAAAGAAGAAATTAAATTTATAAAAGGAATAAAATGATAACTAAAAAAGAATTAATAAAAACAATAATGATTTGTAAAGAAGCAATAGAAAGTTGTGGAGATAATTATGGGAGTGAAAGTTGTGATAAGGGATATTTTGATGAAATTTTGATGGATAAAGCATTACAGAGAATAAATTCGCAGAAACTATCTTCTACGGAGAACAAAGAATGAATATTTGGTTAATAAGTGATACACATTTTAATCACAAAACTATGGTTGAAGAGGGGTGGAGAAATTTTAAATCAATAGAAGAAATGAATGAAAAAATCATTTATGAATGGAATAAGAAAGTTAAAAAAGAAGATACAATATATCATTTAGGAGATGTGTGTATTGGAAAATATAAAGAATATAAAGAATTAATTGAGCCAAAACTCAATGGAAATATTATTTATATTCGAGGAAATCACGATACAAAAGCATTAACAAATATTAAAAATTTAATAATTGATTATAAAGGAAAAACAATTGAATTAGTCCATAATCCAGCAGAAGCAACAAACACAACAAAATATATAATTCATGGGCACCAACATAAAAAAGGAACTATGCATTTTTGCACTAAAGACATAAATATCAAATATTTAAATGTAAATTTAGAATTTAATAAAATGAAACCAATATTAATAAATGAAGTTATGGGAAAAATAAAATGACTTTTAAAACAATTATATATTTAACAGAAGAAGATAGGGAGATTTTAAATAAAAGACAGTGTAATTGGTGTGGAAAACATTTAAAAAGGAATAAAAATGAAGGTTTAGAATTTTGGATAAATAGAAAATGTTGTTCATTGAATTGTAGAAATTCATATAGAAAAAAATATGGTCTTGAAACATATATGGATTACAAAATAAGAAAAACAACTTGTGGGGTTGCTTTATTAACAATTCCTAAATATTATACTAGAAAAAAGAAATTATTAAAATATTATTCTATTGAAACAAAAAATGGAGAAATTATATTTTGTTTGAAACCAAAGAAGAAAGATAAAAAATACAAATTACAACAAAGAAAAGGATATTCTTGTATAACAATTCCAACAAAATATATTAAAAAATATAATTTGTTTGGAGAAAAATATTCTTTTAACGAACATAATTTTAGTTATGAAAGGAGAGGAGAAAATGAGTAGTGAAAATAATTGTGGTGGAGGAATTGGATTTACAGGTTTATTAACTATTGTATTTGTAATTCTAAAATTAACAAAAACTATTAATTGGTCTTGGTTATGGGTATTAAGTCCATTATGGATTTCTTTTATATTGGCTATATTTATGATATTAATTTTTATTATTATTTTACAAAGAATAGACAAATAGTCCTACGATTTGGGTAACACAAGTAGTGTTGCCCATTTTTTACATTATAGTAGTTACAAAGGTTTATAAAGGAAAGAAGATTTAAAGTTAAAATGTTAGAGATAAAAGAAATATTTAATTGTCCAAAAGTTATAGCAATTTTAGGAGATATTAATACAGGAAAATCTAATTTAGTATATTATTTAATTAAAGAATTAATGGAAAAATTCACATTAAGTTTGTATACTTTTGGATTAAGAAAGAAAATTGATGGAGTAAATGAAATATCTAGTTTGAATGAATTGGAACAAATAAAAAATTCGGTCATATTTTTAGATGAATTTATATCTTTATTGGATTTAGAAGATAGAACAAAAAAAGAACAAATTGAAAACACTTTACGTTTAATTTATCATAATAATAATATCTTAGTTTTAATTGGGCTTCCAGAAAATATGAAAAAATTTTTAAGTGCTAAAGTTACAGAAATTATATATAAAAAGGTAACTATTTCTGATTTTATAAATGGTTCTCGTGTAAAGAAAAATATAACAGATTATAAAGGTGTAGAAAGAGGAACATCAATTCTTAATTTAGAAAAAAATGAAATTATTTATTTTAATGGAAGATACAAGAAATATGAAATCCCTTATTTAGAAGATTATGATACTAAAAAAGATAATGTGGAGATTATTGTAGAAAAATGAAATTTTGTAGAAAAAATGTAGAGAAAATGTTAGAAAAAGATATAAGGGAGGAATAAAAATGAAAGGAACAATAGAAAACGTTAATCAAGAAGGAAAATTTGTTATTATAGATGGAAATCAACATAAATTAGCAGACCATGTTAATATTTCTTTTGTAAAAGAGGGATATTGTGAATATACTGTTAAGAATGGAGAAATTTCGTTTATTAAGAAAATAGTAAAACAAGACCCTTATGAAAAAAGTGTTTCAAGAAATCTAAAAATTCAGACATATAGTAATTTATCTGGAGTAGATTTACAAAATTACTATAATGAATTTTCTCAAAGCCACAATATTAAGTTTACACAAACACATATTGAAGCTGGAAAATGGTTTACGTGTATCTTTTACGAATAAAATGGAAGAAGAGAAAAAGAAACCTGTAAAAGAATTCAGTTTCGGATATTTAAAAATTGCAATTTGGGAAAATAAAAAAGATGATAAAACATTTAAAAGTCTTTCCCCAGTAATTAAAAGCTATAAAAATAAAGAAGATGAATGGGCAAACACATCTAATTTAACAGCTCAAGATTTACCAGACGCAATTTTATGTATGCAAAAAGCATACGAATATCTGAAAAGAAGAGAATAAAATTAAATTAAATTTTTATATATTTTTTTATTATGAAATTAGAAGAAATAACTAAAGAGATAACTCTCAAAGAATTAGAACTAAATGGATTTACATTTACTAGAAGACTACATTCAGATTTTGAAGTTTATAGTAATAGAGAAATCTGTTTAGTTATTAGAGAAAATTATATTGGAGATAAATACTCAGTATTTACTAAATTTTACAAAAATGAGTAAAACAGCAAGACTAGGAATTGAAAGAGAAGATATAATTGATAAATTTAAAATTAATTTCTCAAAATTTGTTAAAGAACAATTTGACATTGTTTATAAAAGTCCTTCTAAAATTAAGGAAGAAATTGAAGAATTGAAAAAACAAATTAAAGAAAGAGAAGATTTAATAGTAGCTATTGAACTTGAAAGGGATATAACTGAAGTAGATGAAAAAGAGTATTTAGTTGAGTCTAAAAAGATTTTAAATATTTATGGGGAATTTTCTAAATATTTTGAAAATAGATTTAAAGGATTTGTAAAACAATTTAATAAAAAATACATTACATTAGAAGTATTTAAAGAATTGTCATTAAATAGTTAATACAAAAGTTTATAAAGGAATACCACATAAAAGTAGTGGAGGTATTAATATGAAGAACGAACAAATTGAGATTGAATTAGAAGATTTAAAAAATATGGTATATGTTTTAACAAATATTCTAAAAAAGGCTTTACCACAAGAAACTTTAAGAAAAGTAATTAAAGGAAATGAGAAATATATTGTTGTTGAGAAAGCATTAGATAATTTAAAGAATTATTAAGGGATAGATGAATTTAGAAGAAGTTAAAAGACTTAATTTACTAGAACTAGAAGAGTTTAGAAAAGAAATTAAAAGAGGGAATTGTGTAATTTGTAATGGAGAAACTTTTGGTATTACAAGAACCAAACATTTTTGTAAAAAACATTATAAATTTTTTGTTAAAGATAATAAATTAAGGGTTGCCAAAGAAATTGATATTACTGATAAAACAGATTATTTATTTTTAAATAAAAATGGAAAATATGAATTATCTCCAGAAATGTAATATTCATTTTGTTTTACAAATTGAAAAAGGAAGGTATGCTGTAAAAAATTTAAACCAATGGTAACGTTTAAAGAGCCTTCAGTACCATTCGTTGAAAGACGAGCAAAGAGAGAGATTGAGCTAATCAGAATTTAATTAAGCAACTAAAGAATAAGCGGTTAAAAGTAGGTGCAAACCCTACCTCTCTTTTTATAATTAAAGAAAATGGAATGGAAAATAGAAATAGAAAAAATTGAAAATGGATATATTGTTGTTCATCAAGATGAAATGACTAATAGTACAGTTAAAACCATATTTGAAGAAGACCCCGATAATCCATTAGAATATATGAAGAATTTATTGTGGTTTATTAATAATCATTTTGGAGAATATTATTCAAAACACAATAAAAAAAACATAGTAATAGAAATTGAGGATACTAATTAATGAAAGAATATTATGATAAAAATGAAGAAGAAGAAATAAATTTAGAATTGAGTAGAATTTTAAAGAATTTTTCTATATTTGAAAGAAAAGGAACAACCTTTAATTTAAATGTTGAAAATTTAATGGAATTTGAATTAGAAATTTATGAAGAATTTATTAAAAACCCAAAATTATTTATTAATTTAGTAAAAAAAATAGTTAAAGAAAATTATGGTGAAGGATTTAGAATAAGATTTAAAAACTTTCAATCTGCTGAAACTATTGCTAATTTTAGAGTTCAACATATTGATAAAATATTTAAAGTTAAAGGAATGATTGGAAAAACTAATAAAACTCTTGCACTGGTGGATAAAGCCTATTATGAATGTATGAATTGTGGAACAATAGTTCGTCTTAATGGTGGAGGAAAACCAAAAGGATGCTCTTGTGGTAATCAAAACGAAAGAAAATTCAAATTTTTACGTAATGATTATCGTAATATACAAGAAATAGAAATAGAAGAAAATCAAGATGAATTAGATGATAGACAACCACAAAAAATAAGAGTTAGAATGTTAGATGAATTAACTGATAGTGCTATGACTGGACAGTTACAACCGGGAAATAAAGTTGAAGTTGTTGGAATAGTTGAAGAAATACCAATACAAAATAAAAAAATAGATGAAGAATTATATGAATATAGATTAAATTGTTTAGATATAATTAATTTAGAAGAACAAAATGAAGAAGAGAATATTTCAGAAGAAGATATACAAGAAATTATGGAACTTTCAGTTAGAGAAGATATTTTAGATTTACTTAGTAGTTCAATAGCACCAGAAATTGTTGGAATGGAAGAAGTAAAAAAAACACTAGTACTTCAACAATTCGGAGGAGTTAAAAAACAACTTAAAGATGGAAAATTTACTAGAGATAGAATACATGTTTTGATTATAGGTGACGCAGGATGTGTTTCTGGTGACTCATATATAACATTAGCAGATGGAACTTTTAAAAAAATAGGTGGTTTGGGAAATAGTGATAGAGAAAAAATTAACTTAGATGTTTTAACTAAAGATGGAAATAAAATTGCTAATGAGTTTTGGAAATTTAAAGATAATGAAGTTAAAGAGATTATTTTGGAAGATGGTAGAAGTTTAATATGTAATTATAGGCACCCTTTATTAGTTAATGATAAATGGGTTAGAATGGAAGATTTAAAAGTGGGAGATGAAGTTAAAGTTATTAACAAAATAAATTGTACTAAAAAGGATTTGGTTTCTTTCAAAAATATTGAAAAATTTAAAAAGAATAGTAAAGATATTAAAATACCTAAAATAAATGAAAGAGTTGGTTTTTTAATGGGAATGTTTGATGGAGATGGTGGTCGTAATAAATATAAAGTTGGATTATATGTTGGAGAACAGAAAAAATCAATTTTAGGTAAAGCACATAAAATAATTCTAGAAGAATTTGGAATAAATCCTAGATTTTCAGTTAGAAAACCAAAAAATTCAAAAATAGGAGATAGAATTATATATAGAAAAGAAAACACATATATTTTAGAAGTTGATTCGATTAAATTTTCTTCTTTAATGAATTTTAATAAATCAACTTTGAAAAGAGTTCCAGAATATATAATGCAATCAAAAGATAGTGTGGTTGCTAGTTATTTGGATGGTTTATTTTCAACTGATGGAAGTTGTTTTATAGACAAGAGAATAGATAGAAAAGATAAAATTTGTATCTCAATAAAATCAATGAGTGATAAATTACTTAAAGATGTTCAATTACTTTTGTTGAGATTTGGAATAAATGGGAGAATTTCTGGTAATGAGTTAAATATAAAAAAACAAGAAGAAGTTATTTTGTTTAAAGAATATATTGGATTTTCAAATGAACATAAACAAAAAATATTAAATAAAGTTAAAAGATTAAAAGTAAGTCAAAAATCAAAAGAATATCAAAAAATCAAATCAATAGAAATTATTGAAAATAGAGATGTTTACGATTTAACAGTTCCAGATGGACATAATTATATATCTAATGGAATTGTAAGTCATAACACTTCAAAAACACAACTAGGTAAAAATGTTGCAATAAGAACACCACGTAGTTTTTATACTTCTGGGGAACAAACAACAGCTGTTGGACTCACGGCGAGTGTAGAAAAAGATGAATTAACAGGTAATTGGGGATTAAAAGCAGGAGCTATGTGTAAAGCAAACAATAGTATTTTGATAGTTGATGAAGTTGATAAAGCAGGTGAACAAGCATTAAGAGCATTACACACACCCCTTGAAAGCGGAATAATTCCAGTAAGTAAAGCAGGAATAAATACCCATTTAAAAGCAGAATGTTCATTACTTGCATTAGCAAATCCAAAGGGTGGACGTTTTAATTTAAATAGTAAACACACAATAGTTGAACAAATAAATATGCCCTCCACTTTACTCAGTAGATTTGATATAATTCACATTGTTAAAGATGAAATAAATGAAGAGAAAGATAATAATATAATTGATTCTATTTTTAATGGTGGAGAATTATTAGAAGAAATTAATGTAGAATTATATAGAAAATATCTAATTTATGCTAAAAAACTGAAACCTAAATTTACAAAAGAAATCATAGAAGAATTAAAAAAATTTTATAATAAAATAAAGAAAATGTCTTTGGGACCAGACTCTAAATTAACTGGTATGCCAATAACTCCAAGAAATATTCAAGGAATTATAAGAATGGCAGAAGCTAGTGCTAAAATAAGATTAAGTGAAGAAGTTGAATTAAAAGATTTAAAAATTGCTCAAAACCTTTATTATGAGTCACTAATTAAAATAGGTCTAGATGAAGATGGAACTATTGATATGGCGAGAATAGGATTTGGAAAAACTCTTTCTAAAAAGAAAAAATCTACAATGATTTTAGAACACCTTACAGAAATATATTTGGGAACTGGAAAACCAGTAGAAGATTATTCGTTTAAACAATTAATGATGGAAAAAGGAATATTAGAAAATGAATATCATGAAACTATCTTTGATTTAAATAGGGAAGGATATATTATAAGAAAAGAAAAAGGTTGGGTTGTCATTTAATAATTAAACGAAAGACTTATAAAGGAAAAATAAGTTACATTATGGTGGAAGAAGATACATTAAAATTAAAAATTCACAATCTAACGAAAAGGAGAAAAGCAAATGAGAGTATTAATTGCATGTGAAGAAAGTCAAGCAGTATGTAAAGAGTTTAGAAAGTTGGGACACGAAGCATATTCTTGTGATATTTTGCCTTGTAGTGGTGGACATCCAGAATGGCACATTCAAGGAGATGTTTTATTCACAATGAAGAATGAAGAATTTTGTACACAAGATGGAAAATATCACAATATAAATAAAATGTGGGATATGATGATTGCTTTTCCTCCATGTACTCATTTAGCTGTAAGTGGTGCAAGATGGTTTCCTGAAAAGATTGCAGATGGAAGACAACAACAAGGTATAGCTTTTTTTATGGCTTTAATAAATTCTAACATTCCAAAAATTGTTGTTGAAAATCCAATTGGGATTATGTCCTCAAAATATAGAAAACCAAACCAAATAATACAACCTTATTTCTACGGAGATAATTCAAAGAAAACAACTTGTCTATGGATTAAAGGATTACCTTTACTTAAACATTCAAAAGAAAACTATGTTGAACCTGAAATGTATATTTGTAAAAATGGAAAAAAGTTTAGTAAAGATTATATGGTTGCATTAAAATCAGGAAAAGATAGAGGAAAATTAAGAAGTAAGACTTATCCAGGAATTGCAAAAGCAATGGCAGAACAATGGGGTTCGACTTTTACATCTTTAGCGAAATCGGAGGAAAAATAAAATGAAAAAGAAATGTAACAGATGTCATGAAAGAAAAGAAGGAGAAGAAGTTAGATTTACTTCTTATTCTGATTATGTTAGGGAAGGTCAAGAATTTCAAAAATTATGGATAAGCAATTCATACAATGTTTGGCTTTGTAATGATTGTATTAAACAAGTTGAAAAAATTAAAAAAGAAAGATGTTCGCCTAAACTATCTACTACGGCAAAAGAACAGGAGACGAAGAGAAAATGAAATTAAATAAAGAAGATACAAAAAAAGTAAATGAATTTCACCACCTAGTTGTAAAAGGATTAAACAATGGTTTAACTCATACAATTTTTGATGGGAGAAGAGAAGATATTGAATGGGTTAGAGGAAGATTAAAATTGTGGGAGTCTTTTGGAAGAACACTATTTGATTTTCTAATGGAATACAACGACCACAAATATTCATTAAAAGATTTAAAAGAAATAGCTGAAAAAGGTTATAACGAGAAGGAGATATCAGGAGAGAGTAAATAAAATGGAAGAATCAGAAATGTTTAAACAATTTAAAGAAAGAGATAAAAACTTTTGGGATGGTGTAACTATTGCTAAAAAGATTTACAAAAGAAATATGGCAGAAGAAATAATGAAAACAATTAAAATTAGAGAAAACAAAGCACATATAGGAACTTTGGCTAGAATTTATTCATATTGTAATAAATTCACAAAATCAAAAATAGGAGAATAAAAAATGAAATACATAAAATCAAAAAAGATAAGCAAACAGAAGTATGAATTAACTTTAGAAGTTAGTGATTATGATTTAAATATGTTAGAAGATTTTGCAACTACTTATGCTCCAAATGAATTAATTGAAGAACCATCAGAAAAGAATAATTGGAATGGAACATATTCTCCAGATTACAAAGATAAATATAGAAAATGGTTATCAAAAACATGGACTACTTTTTGGAAATGTTGGAATGATGAAGAATTAATAGAAAATGATAAGGGGGATAAATAAGATGGCAAATAGAGATGGAACAGGTCCAGAAGGTAAAGGTCCAAAAACAGGAAAACAAAAAGGAAACTGCGATGAAGAAAAAAATAAATGAACGGAGAAACATACACAGCTAGAGAAATAATTTATGGTGGTGCTCTTATTGGTTGGAGACATAACATAGTTAACAATCAAGAAGAAGTAGAATATCAAATTATTAATCAAATACTTAATCAATTATTTAATTAAAAACCGAAACATTTAAATATAAGTGGTTACTATATAAATACATGAATACTACTTTAAATGAACAAAGAGTTCTTGATGCATTAGAATATGAGTTAATGTCCTCTTGGGCTGTTGCTAAGAAAGTTGGTATGAATTGGCATACAGTTTTAGCTACTTTAGCTATTTTAGCTTTAGAAGGTAAAGTTGAATTTGAAAGAAAAAGTAATAAAAATTATTTATTTAAAAAAATAACAGGAAGTATATTAGCATGAGTGAAAAAAGAATAACTGGAATACTTGAAGGAATCGATATTAAATATAAGAAAAGTGATGGAAATCCTTTTTGGTTAATTAAAATTGGTAATTTAAGTTTAACTTGTTGGAATGAATTATTTTTTAAAGATTTTAGTACTGGAAATGAAGTTACAGCAGATTATGAAGAAAAGCAAAATGGAATTTACACCAATCGTACTTTGATTAAGATGGTTAAAAAAGAAACCGAGGAAATTGCACAAGAAAAAATGAAAGAAATAGATTTTAATAAAATAGCTGAAAAAAGAATTGAAAAAATTGAAAAAGAAATTACAAATACAATTGAAATAAATGGTAAAAAATATAGAATGATTTTACAGGAAATATAATGGGATTTGAAAGAAATAATAAATATGATGACCCAACATTAATGAAAAGAGTTGTTCAACTTAAAGAAATTGATAGAAAGCCTTGGAAAGATATAGTTCCAATAATTCAGGAAGAATTTGAGATTGAAGCAGTTAAGACAGAAACATTGAGTAAAATTTATGATAGAGCAATGGCTTTAACAATTACAATAGATAAGAAAGGTGGTAAGAAATTTAATAGTTTTGAAAAAGAACTAGGAATAATGTATGAGAAAACAATTAGAATATTAAGTAGATTAATTGATTCTTTAGAAAAAGTTTATGAGGAATTTGATGCTAGTGATATGGAAGATGTTCAAAAATACTTGGCTTTTATTAAACTTAGTCCACAAATTAAACAAACTACTGAACAAATACTTGCTTATATTAAACACCACCAAGAACAACAAGATAAAATTCGTATTGAACAAAAAAATATGATTTACTCAACTGAACAATTAAAGGAAAAATTAGACAAATATATTCGTTTACTTGCAGAACAAGGTAAGATTAAAATATTAAAAAAGTTTTAAAATGACAGAAAGAAAATTTACTAAAGAAGAGAAAGAATTTCAAATTGGTCAAGCTAAAAAAGCTATGGCTGAATTAGAAATTAAGAAAAAAGAAACAATTCTAAAAATTGAAAGAAATAAAAGATTTATTGAATTAAAAGTTCCAGAAAAAGAAATGGAAGTATATGAAGAAAATCTTAAAAAAGAATTAGAAAAAGATATTTCTGATTTAGATAAAGATAAATTAAAAGTTGAGATAGATTTAGCTAAAAAAGAGAGGGAAATGGATTTACCTAATTTAAGGGCGAGCTTGGAAGTTTCTAGTTTAAAAAAACAACTAGATAGATTAAATAAAGAGATTGAAGCTTGTTTAGGATTAATCAAAAGATTTAGATAATGTTTTTAGATAAAAAAGAATGTGATTTCTTCAAATTATTGGGTAAGAATGAAAGTGCTTACAAAATAGGTAGACCAATTTATTCAACTGTAACTATAACTAAGAAACTTAATACATTTAAAAAAATGAATTTGATAACAATAGAATTGGTTGGAAGAATTAATGAAATAAAATTTACAGATGAAGGAAAAGAAGTTTTAAAAAGTATAAATAAAATAATGATGTTATGTCACTAAAAGATTAATACAAAGATTTATAAAGGAAAAAGTGATGAATAGAATATGGAAAAAAATAAACAAGAAGTAATTACCTTAGATGAATTTAGTAAAGAATTAACAGGATTATCTCATATACAACTTTCTAAATTAATGATGGATTCAAATTTTGTTAATGCTGATGAATATGGGGGGAATAGTGATAATTGTTATATGGGTGTTGATTTTGCAATTGATGAAAAAAATGAAACTAACGGAGAATTCTTAAAAAGAGTGGGAATGGATGGACAGAAGTGGGCTAAAGAATTTATGAAAAAGTTTTGTGGAGATGATAAAATTCAAATTGATGAAGATTTGATAATTAGTTGGTTCTGTAGTGCAATAATGGCTGGATATGATAATGCAAACCAGAAAAAATTAGAAGAAGGAACATTTATGTGGGCAGTTGAACAAGGTTTGAAAGGGAAATTATTAACTTGTTATTATCCTCTTGATGATTTGAAGTGGGTAGCACATTGTTGGAAAATGGAAAATGGAGTTTTTAAATCTTATGGAATTGATTATAAAGACAATTTATTTGAACAAGAAAATATATTATGTGATAAACATTATTTATCAACAGATTGGAAAATATATGAAGAACAAAAATTTCCAATAAATTTTAAAGATAAATATATAAATTTTTTAGTTTATGAAGATGGAAGTATTTTAATTAATAATATAATTACACATTCAATGATAAATATATACGATAGTTTACCATTATTAGAACAAGCAATTAAAAAAGCAAAGGAATTAAAAAAATGAGAACCTTAATTGTGGGAGGTGGAGAAATTGGGAATAGTTTATTTGATGTTCTAATAAATGAATATGATTTAGATGTGATTGATTTAAATCCTAGTTTATGCATAGGAACACCAGAAGGAGAATATGAAATTATGCATATTACAATTCCTTATTCTGATGAATTTATTGAAATAGTTGAAGATTATCAAAAAAAATATAAACCCAAATATACAATAATTCATTCTACAGTTCCTATTGGTACTAGCAGAAAACTTAATGCAATAAATTCACCTGTCGTGGGACTTCATCCAAATCTTGAAAAAAGTTTAACTACCTTTACTAAATACCTTGGTGGAGAACAAGCAAGTGAAGTTGCACAATATTTTAGAAGAGTAGGAATTAAATGTTATTTAACTGATAAATCTGAATCTACTGAACTTATGAAGATACTTTCAACTACTTTCTATGGGGTAATGATTGAATTTACTAAGGATGTAAAAAAACAGTGTAATAAATTTGATGTTCCTTTTGAACTCTTTACACTTTGGAATGACAACTATAATAAAGGGTATGAAAAATTAGGTTATCCAGAATACAAAAAACCATTATTAGTTCCAATGATGCACACCATAAAAGGACATTGTGTATTACAAAATACTAAATTATTAGAAACAAATTTTACTAAATTATTAAAAGAATTAAATAATAAATAAAAATTATATGGTTGATAAATATGAACAAGGATTAAAACAACAATTTTGTGAAAAATATATAAATAAATTTCTAAAAGATAAACAAAATTTAAAATATTTAAATAATAATTTTGAGAATAAATGTAAAATAAAATTAATTAATACAACATTTTATTCAGAGGTTTGTCCAATGTGTAGAAAAGAAGGGGAGTGTTTATCTTGTGGGAAAATATTAAAATGAAGAAAAAATTTAAACATTTAATATTAACAAGATTTAATTATAAAGAAGATTATGAATATTTGGATGAAAGAATTAAATTATTCAATAAATATACTTTGCCAAATGTTAAAAATCAAACAAATCAAGACTTTGAGTGGATATTTTTTTCAGATAAAGAATTGGATATTAATTTTGAAAATAAGTTTTTTGTTACATTATCTAAATATAAACAATATAAAAAAGAACTTGAACAAGAATATGAATATCTTATTGAAACAAGATTAGATAATGATGATGTTATTTCTTTAAATTTTGTAAATAAAATACAATCTTATTTTAAAGAATTTATAGATTATCAAGATAATTTTGTTATTGAACCAAGAGGATATCGTTATGATTTTAGAAATGATACTTTTTATGAAGATAAACTTTATAATATGTCTTTTAGTAGTCCATTTCTTAGTTTAGTATCTAAACTTGGAAGTGATAAATATGTTTTTGATTTTGTTCATGGACAAATGTGTAAGGAATATCCTACTTATTTTATTCAAGAAAGAGAATGGGTGCAAATGATACATTCATCTAATAAATTAATGAATAAAGTTTCAGAGGAAGTTATTGCTAGTCGAGGAATTAAATGTAAAGAACCTGGATGGTTTAGTAAATTAAAATGATTAACAAGAAAAATATCGCAGGAGACATTATTGGAAGAGAAAAAATAATTAAATTTATTGGAAAAAATAAAGGAAAAATCATTGAAATAGGTCCAGCTAATAGACCATTAATTGAGGGAGTTATTACTGTTGATTTTGAGCCAAAATGGAAACCAGATTATGTAGCTAATCAAGATAATTTACCTTTTGAAGATAATTCAATAGATACAATTATTTCTAGTCACTGTATTGAACATTGTATGAATACTAGGAAAACATTAAGAGAATGGTTTAGAGTATTAAAAGAGGGGGGCAAAATTGCCATATCAATGCCACATGGAGAAGATGTTGATTGGAAAACATTAGGAACCTCTGATATGACCCATGAACAATTATATACTGTTAAAACAATGGAATTATATTTAAAACATTGTGGCTTTAAAAATATCAAAGTTGAAACTTATGAAAGACCTTATGCTTATAAAAAAACAAGAGGTATTTTTGCTTGTGGGGAGAAATATGAAGGAGATAGATTTAAATGAACTCAATTGTTCTATTCCTGTCAAATAATATTTTATGGATATTATTTTTTTTAATAATCTTTGATAGGAGAAATTATTAAATGAGTAGAGAAATAAAATTAGCATTAACTGAAATTAATGAGCATAAAAGAGATTCAGATGTTGAACTACATCCAAATTATGAAAATAATCATGTTTATTTAATTAACGGTATCTCTCATAAAAAATTAGGGTATAAATCAGTTACAACATTTCTTGAAAAATTCTTTGAAAAATTTGATGCTAAAAAGATAATTGAGAAATATTATGATTGGTGGCAAGAAAATGAACATCCAAAATATTATGGTAAGTCAAAAGAAGAAATTGCATTATCTTGGAAAAATTATGGACAAATGTGTAGAAATGAGGGAACAAAGATACATGAATTATTTGAAATTGAAACAAATCGCGATGTGGTTATTAAAGATACAAAACTACAAATAAAGAAATTAAAAAAATTAAAGATTGGAAGTTCAGGAGAAGAAATTAAGAAGATAGATAAAAAAATAATTAAATTTAAAAATAAGATAAAAAATCACCAGACTACTCAAATAAGAATTAACGCAGAATTTGAAGAGGGTGTATTATTTACTGGTTGGTATAAAAAGGAAGTATCTGAACCTTTTAGAACAGAATATACAGTTTATGGAGAAGAAGAACGAATTATTGGAAATATTGATTTTATCTATTTAAATAAGTGTGGTGAATTATGTATTGTTGATTATAAACGAACAAATCTACCTAATGACAATTCATATGGGAAAAAATGTATTGGAATAAATCTTCCAGATACAAAAAAATCAAAACATTTATTACAATTAAATATTTACAAATATTTATTAGAAGAATATTATGGATTAGAAATAAAACACCTATATAATCTTTATATTAAAAATAATGATTGTAATTTTGTAGAACAAAAAATAATTAATATAAATAAACTATTTAATGAGGAAAAAATAAATGATTGTTAAAAAGAATATTATAGGTATGGAAAATAAATCAATTGACTTCGTTTTAGCTGTTCGAAATAGGGAAAATGAACGTATTCAAAGATGTATAAATTCATTTAAAGAAATTGCTAATAAAATATTTGTTGTTGATTATAATAGTGATAAACCAATAAAATTAAAAGATTGTGAGATTATAAGAAAAGAAGGAAAAGAATATAAGATTTGGAATAAGAGTTACGCATTAAACTGTGGGATAAAAAAGTCAGAAGCGGATTATATTTGTACTATTGATTGTGATATGATTTTAACTAAAGATATTTTAAATGCTATTGAAAAAGAAATTAATGAAAACACAGTAATTTTTAATACAAATGTATGTAGAATTGAATTGAAAGATATTTCAGAGGATTATGAGAAAATGATTAAAAAATCTAAGCCTTGGTTTGAAGAAAACCCAAGAAATAATATTTATTCTTCTGCTAATGGTGGAATACAAGTGTTTCCAAGAAAGTGGATTAATTTAATTGGTGGATATGATGAAGGAATTGGACTTTATTGGGGTGCCATGGATAATCGTTTATTTGAACAAGCAAAAATGGATGGAATGACAATAATTGATTTAAATATTCCCATGTTTCACCAAGAACACTCTAAACAAAAAGAAGCAAACTTACCTAAAGAAGAAATTGAATTTGCAGAAAAAGTTAGATTATTCAAAATTGGTTATCTTAAACAATTAATTTCTGAAGGAAATATTATTAGTAAACGTTCTTGGGGGGGGGATAAACCAAATCACGAGTGGATGATTGAGTTAGTTAAAGGATGGGAAAAAACATTAATAAAAAGACCAAAAGTTTGTATTTCTATTATTTCTAATTTTAAATATATTCCAACTTATTTTGCTTTAAATCTTATAAGAATTATGGAAAACGCAAGAGAAAATGGGATTCCAATAATTATTAATAATATTTATGCTCCAGCGGTTGATTCAATTCGTAATTATTCTGTTCTAGATGCTTTATGTAAGGGGGCAACACATATAGTACAATTAGACGATGACCACATTTATCCAGATGATATGATTATTAGGTTGCTTGAACACAAAAAAGATTTTGTTTGTGGGGTTACAAATAGAAAAATAACACCATTTACTCAAACACAATTTTATGATGTGGATTTAGATATTGTTAATTCAGAAGGAAATATTTGTAATTTTAAAGAAGATGATGGATTAGTTAAAATAGAAGGTACTGGAATGGTTGGTAGTTTAATTAATCTTGATGTGTTCGAGAAAATTAAATTTCCTTTTTATAATAGAGAATATGATATAGTTGATGATAAAATTCGTGAAACTGGAGAAGACATCTATTTTTGTAGAAAATATAAAAAAGCTGGATTTGAAATGTTTTGTGATACTAGTCTTAATTACCCTCACCAAATTAATAATGCTTTTGTTGATAGGGGAAGTGTAACTTTACAGTGAATAGAAAGTATTATAAAGGAAACACACATTTGTTTAATATGAAAGGATATGAAGATTATTATTATATTAATAAAGACGAGATAATTCAAGAATTTAGAGAGAGTATGGATTCTGAACACTTACCAGAAAATGATGAAGATTTAGAAAATTGGTATAAAGATGAATTACTTGAAATAGCAAAGGATTGGTATGAAGAATGAAAACATTAAAAGATTTAGAACCACAGGATACAGATTGTGTAAGTAGAAAAGAATTAAAACAAGAAGCAATTAATTGGGTAAAGGAAATTGAAAGATTAGCTAAGGAACATTGGGATTTACTTGATAAATTTGGGTATGTGAATTTTCCAATAAGTAAAGAACATCCAGATTCTGAATATTTTATTTTTATGAATGAAGAATATTCTTGTTGGCATGAGGGTTCTGATTATGGTGGAGCAATACAAGTTTTAAAGAAGATGTTTAATATTAGTGAGGAGAATTTAAAATGATAAGTAAACTATCAATGTATGGAAATTGTCCTAAATGTAAGAAGTCTTGGGATAGTGGAAGAATAAAAGACGTTTGGAGAAGTATGAAAGAATATGATGAATATTCAGATAAAGATTTAATTAAAATGGAAAAAGAAAGTTATTCTAAACCATATAGATTCTCAAAATTAATAGGTGTGGAAATAAGAGAAAAATATGATGGAGTGGACCACTATATGTGTCCATTTTGTAAATTTAAATTTTTAAGGAGTGAAATAAAAAAATGAAATTTATAAATTTTGAATTTGGGGTTGGAGAAGAATATAATAGTAAAATATTTGCTAAAATTTATAGTGATTCAAAAAAAACTTATAATTTAAATATAGAATTGGATGAAAATGATGAAAAAGTTATTTCATTTGATTGTACTTGTAAAGGAGTTACAATTCCGAAAAGTATGGGAAACCCAATCCCTCAATGTAAACATATCAAACAATTAATTGAAGTGGTAAAATTAATGGGTTATATTCAACAGGAACAACAAGCGGAGAAAATATTTGAACCGACAAGTACTTCGCAAAGGATGAACGAGGATACCCCGCAAACTTCGGTAGGCTGTCACGAATTGTTACCTTTTCAAAATCCTGTTGAAAGTCAGCAACCTGGTATACAAGGGGAGGGAGGATATACAGACCTAAAATCTGGTTTTGAAGAAACTGATAGTTCTTCTAAGAAGCCCTCTGCTGACGTGCATTTAGGAGATAAAAAATGAAAGCATCAAAAAGAATATTAACTAGTTTAATTAAAATGACATTTATATTGGTTCCATTATATTTAGGAATAACTTTAAATATTATTTGGTTAGAAGTAGTGGGAATAGGTATAATGGCGGGAATAATAACAGAATAAAATGTGCCAGATAAACCCAAATTGTAGAAAGAAAGAAACTAAAATATATAATAGTGATAAAGTAGTTATTTATGTTTGTAAATGTGGGTGTGAATGGAGAAAAGAAAAAATAGACAATGTTAATCTTACAAAAAAGGAACAAATAAAAATTGAAAAGGCTTTTGAAAAATACTATGAACAAAATACAGAAATTACAGAATAGAAAAAAAACACTTGAATTAATTAAAAGAGAAAGTTTATATGCTACTAGGATTGGTTGTGTAAAACTTTGGAAAGGGGTTTGTTATAAACATTTCAAAGTTATGTGTGATATAGTTTGGAAATTAACTAGTCAAGGATATTCTTGTATAACGGAAACGGAATTTGTTGGGGGAGGAAGGGCAGATATTGTTGCAATAGATATGAATGGAATTGGTTGTATTATAGAGGTATTACATAGTGAGAGTGAGAAACGTTTTGAATTAAAAAAAGATAAATATCCCTTACCAATTATAAGAGTTGATACAAAAGGATTTGATATAACTACCTGGGAACTTTAAAAAAGTTATTACTAAAGAGTTGTAAGAAAGGTTTATAAAGGAAAAGGAATTTAACTAACTATGAAAAAAATAGGATTAACTGAAAACGAATTGAAAGAATTATTTCAAAAAAAGTCATTAGAATCATTTATGAATTTTATGAAAGGACAAACAGTTTCAGTTAGAGAAGATGGTGAAAGTATTTTTCATTATTGGGATATTTTAACTTTTATACAAAAAAATGACTATAGAAAACTTTAAATATGTAGGAATTTTTAAAATTAAACAAAAAATGACCAATTTATATATAAAAAGATAAAAAGGAGGATAATTCTAAATATGAAATCTGATAATAAAAATTTAAATGTGATTCTTGTTGTTCTATGTTCTCTAGTTGTTTTAACTAGTTTATTTGGTGCCTTCACCTTATCTAAAGATAATTTAACTAGTGAAGATGTTAAAAATATTGTAACTGAAGAAATTAATAGTTTATCAATTCCAACTGCAGAAGAAATTGCAAGTTTAGTTTCTCTTCCAGAAATTACAGTTGAAAATGCTGATAATGAATTGTTAAATAATTACTTAGAAAGAGCTTATTCCAATGAATCTAATGAGATTAAAAATGAATCCAATATTTCTGCTTTTGAAGAATTAGAAGACCACAATTATAGAGTAATCTATAATTACCTTTCTAGTTTATTTGAGGGAGAAATTGAAAGAAATTTTGAAATAAATTTTACTAAAACAGAAATTAAAGTTACTATGCTTGGTCTTGAAGAAGATGAAGATAAAGGAGCTTTAGTTACATTTGAAATTGAAGTTGAATATGAGTTTGAAGAAGGTGTTAGAGACACATTCGAAAAAGACTTAGTTATTGTTTACTCTGTAAACTTTGATGAAGGCAACTTTGATGACGAAACTGTTAAATTAGTTTCAATAAATTAAGTTTAATTACATTTTGAAGTTATTATACACTTTATAACTCAGTATAATTATAAATTACGGTACTCATCGTAAGGGGGTGAAATTCCCCCACCATAATCAAAAACCGAAAGGTTTAAATATAAGGAGGTATTAAATATCTTATGACAAAAACAAAAATTATAACAAATGGAAAATTAGACACAAATGGTTTAAAAAAGATTGGAAAATCTTTATTAATTTCTCTTGGTGGTGCAGCAATACTTTTTATTGCTAATTTGACTACTACTGTAGACTTTGGTGGATTTAATTCATATGCTGTTGTATTTTTCCCTTGGTTAGCAAACTTTCTTAAAGTTTGGTTAGGAAAATACAAATCTTCTAAATAAGGGTCTTATTTATCTTAAATAGTGTATTACTATTACTTTTTAGAAATCATTCATTAGAATGGTTGTATGGGCTTATTTGGACTATCTAAGACTTAGAAAGTGGCTTACTTTTATCTTCTATTTCCATATAAATTGGAATTATTCCACTTTTTAAAACATTTCTCTTTTCATTCTTTTTTGCTTTTTCGCCTTTTATAATTAAAGTCATTTTGATTCTATAAATATTTTTACATAAGCATTTGCTTCTATTCTCATATTTTTATTTGGTCTAAATTGAACATTTACCCATTTTCCTTCTCCAATTTCTGAAACTTCTGAAGTTATATCTAATTCTGTTTGATTTGTAGTATATGTATCTTTTTTTGTCATTGTACCATCATCTTCTCCAATATATAAATCAACTGAAGGAGAAGTTAAAGTTTCTGTTTTAATTCCATAATTTAATTCATTTGTTGATTTTATATAAGTTCCAACATTTAAAATAATCCAAGACTTATCAAAATCATTATTAACATTCATATTTGTAATATTGACTTTATATATATAATCTCTATAATCTGTTGATTCTTCTATTTGTTGCTGATAAATTTGAGAAGAAGTTAAAGTTGGTGTATATGTTTGTACAGTTGTCCAACTACTACCATCTGGAGACCTAGAAAGAGTTATTGTTGGATATGCTGTTGCCCCAGTACCATTTTGTATACTAAAAGAAGTTCTTATTTTATCAAAAGTTCCAGAAAGATTTTCAGCCTTACATTGTGTAAAAACATTAGCTGGCCAAGTAGTAGTATTATAACTAGAAGCTTTTATAATATCATTTCTAGTACTAGAACTAGTATATGCTGTAGTGTAACCAAAACTTTCACCCAATAAAAATCTTTTACTTGAAATTGAATAATAATCAGTAAGTACTCCACTATATGTTGTACTTAAATCTGACCAAGCATCGGGGGTTGTATCACTAGATTTAACCCAATAAGCATTAGAAACTGAACGAGGTAATTCCCAATCATAATCTGGTGTTTGATTTAAACTTGTTCCAGTAACAATCCCACTTGTAGTTCCTAAACCATAAACCATCCCATTAGCATAACCTACCCCACTTAATTTTGTTATTGAAGCTATTGCTGAAGAATGCCACATTGAAGTATTTGTTTGTGAAACAGGAGCACCACTAACACCAGTTGAATATGCCCTATAATCTTTTAATTTAAAATTTAATTTAATTGAATTTATAGCAACTATATCTTCTGGTAAATAAAATCTCATATCCAAATAATGAGAAGAATCACAATTTTCAGCCTCATTAATAGCATATATGTTTGTTGCACCTTGCATATATTTAGAGAGATTTTCATTTTGTTCTTTTTGTTTTTGCATTTGTTCAATAAAAGATAAAGATTTATTACTTGCTTCAATTTCTAATTCTAAATCACCATAATTTGAAATATAATTTATTCCAACAATCCTATAATCATCAACTATATCTGATTCAGCATCATTAATTGTAATTAAATCACCTATTTGTCTATTGCCCGCTGTGTCTAATGGTTCATTTGGAGTAACTCTTATTCTTACAATGGGATTCATTCTTTCTAATAATTTTCTACTTGCAATTAATTCTAATGTTTCAATATCAATTATGTCTCTTTCTGTAATAGTATAATCCATTAATCCATTTGTACCAATAGAACTTCCAGATTCTGCAGAATCAATATCAACATATTTTTCAGTATAAACATTCTTTTTATGGGCTAAAGGTGTTGTAGAATTTGCACCCCTATCACACCCAGTCAAATCATTTCCAGATTTTCCAGTATAAATTATTCTTTCCTCAGCTATTCTTATTTCTCCAGAGCTAGGAAAACTTGAAGCATCGACAAGAGAGATAGTTGTTGAAATTGCAGTTATTTCTGTAGCTAAAATTGAATATGTTTCACTTGCATTATAAGTACTTGTATGTTTTTGATTTACGCCATCTCCGTAGCCTAAGCAGTTTCCACTCCAACAAGAAACTCCTTCTCTCCTTACAAAAAGTATATGATTTGGTACAGTTAAATCATAAATCATTCCATCATAATCAATCTTTGTCATTTGGGAAGGTTTTATTTGTGGAGTTAAAAAAGAATGATTAACACTTAATTCATATATTTTTCTACAACCATATGTTTTATCATTCAGACACATATCTCTTTGTCTTTCTGAAACTTTACACGACTTACCAGTTTTTAATAATAATTCTGCAACATCATCTCTAAGTTTTTTAGATGTTGAACTATATCCTTGCATTTTTTTAGATGTTTTATCAAAATGACCATCACCCAAAAATAATGTATTTAAAAATTTATCTATTAATTTTGAATCCAAATCTTTAATATCTTGTGGAACATATTTTTCTTCTGCATGACCAAATTGTTTTAAATAAGTCCATAATGGTTTGTGATAAAATGAAACCCGCCCTTTACATAAAAATGCATTAAATCCCATCTCTTCAATCAATTCATAAATTTCTGTTCTATTGGGTTCTTTGATTTGTCTAATATCTATTTTATATCCACTTTTTTCACTTGATTTTTCTGAACTTAAAGAACCTTCAGATAGATACCAACCCATAAATTTAACCCATAAATCCATTGGAATTTTCTTTTCATCCCATTTATATATTTTTTTTCTTTTTCTAAAACCTCTCGAATTATCTTCTGTTGTCCATTCATTAATCATTTTTGGTATTGTAAAATACTCTTGTTTTTTACCAGACCAATTACAATCTTTTTTCATTTTTAACCATTGTCCGAAATGGTCTTTTGGTTTTGTTAAATAAAATCCTTTTTTATTATTAATTTTCTTTGTATATAAATTATGATTTTCAGTAACTAATAAATTTATTTGTTTAGAATCAAATTTCAACATTTTACCTTTATGTTTGGCTACTTGCATATCAGTAGGATTATGATATTCTAATTCATCAGTATCTGGATTTAATGTGGCTATTTTATCTTCATAAGTAACATTCTTAAAAAGCTTAAAACCATCTTTAGTTAAGACTTCAGTTTTATCATCGTAACAATCAATTTTATTTGCTACATTTGTAATATCTGTTTCTTTTTGTGTTAAATAACAATTAGCATTTTCTCCAGTTATATTAAATGTTTCTTGAGAAACTGTAGCTCTTGTTGTATTAGGTAAAAGTGGTGCAATATTGAAAAAATCATCATTATAACTATCTCCTTGTGAAACACCCCATTCATGTTCTATTGCTTCAGTTAATTTTCCTAATGAATTAAGTCTATTACCATATTCATATCTCATTGAAATATTTCCATAATCTGTATCAAATAATCCATTAGTATTTGGTGTAATTATCCAAGGTGAAGAACCTGAAGTGTCTGAACTTAAAATTTCTTTTGCAATAGTTTGAGCAGATTCATTTGTATATTGAACTCTTTTATCTCCATTTTTTATTAATTCTTTTTCAAGAAGTTTTGATTCCATACCAAATCCATTTATAGAAACTTCATAAGCAGTTCTATAAGTTATTTTTTGAATTCTTCCTTTTAAAATTAAATTATTTTCTGAGAAAAACAATACTTCTGCAAATTCTTTTACATATAATTTTTCAGCAGCTTCTAAATCCCACATATCTATTTCAAACTCACTAACTTGATTTTGTCTTTTAGCTATTTTAAAATAATTATAATCACTAAATTCTTGCCAATCTCCATTTAAATCTTTAATATAAAAAGAACTATTTCCAGCACTTCCCAATGTTATAAAAAACTTCGGATAGAACTTCATTATAAATATACTCCTGAAATTTCTAATTCTGGATACCAAGGTTGTAAAGGATTATTATAATCTGCCCAAGCCCATAAATAAATTGTTGAATCTATACTGAGATTTTCATAAATTTGAACATAAGAATCAGTTATTGAAACTGAATTAACATAAGTAGAATTATCTCCAATTTTTAGAGTTATGTTTGTATTAGTTGTGTTTAATTTTGCCCAAATTGAAATGTCGTTAGTTAAATTATTATTTGCTGTAAAAACACCTATTAAATCTGTTTGATTATAAGCAGGTACTCCTTGATGTGTTCCATTGTCTGGATAAAACCAAAATAATGTATTTGGGGTTATAGTTATATTAAAATCTTTATATGGACTTTCAGTATAAAAAGTTACATTAGAACTATTAGTTTGTCCGACACTATCATTTATCCAAATAATCCAAGTAGAATAAACTCCAACTTCAGAACTAAGTCCAGAAACATTATTACCACAAGTTATAGAAACATTTGTAATACCTAAATCTAATGAATACCAACAATTATCTGGATTTGTTTCATTGAATGTATAATTTAATTGAGTAACTGGACCAGAATAATTTGTACTTATTGGATATGTTAAATTAATTAAAGGAAAAACAGTGTCTAAAGTTATTTTTCTTGTTTCTGTAGAATTTGAATGATTTACTATATCAAAGATTGTTACATTATAAAAATAACTATTATCAGTTAAACCAGTAAAATTAACTTCATAAGTTTCATTTGTATAAGTTATTGAATCAATTAATTCAGTTGTATTATATAAATAAAAAGTTATATTTTTTTCATTCATTTCTTCTACACTAACGTTTATGTAAATCCAATTTCTATTAAAATAAGTGTTATTTTCTTCAGTTCCATTAGAATATTCAATTAAAGGCGTGATTGTATCCACTGTAAAATGAATAATACTTGAATTTTCATTACCTAAAGTATCATTAGCATACACTGTCCAATTATTTAATCTTTCAATTGAAATTAATCCAGTTAAATTTGCACAATCAATTATAGAATTATTTGTAATTCCTTTATCTAAACTATACCAACAAGTATCTAGGTGTGTATCATTTACTGTATAATCTAAAGTTGTTGGACCGATTGCATAAGTTGTATTTTCTGGATAAACTATTTGAATATTTGGTCTAGTTGTATCCACCGAAAAAAATACACTTTCACTTCCATTTATATTTCCAAAAGTATCATTACAATAATAATTAACATTGTGTAATCCATCAATCATAGAAGAATTTGTTGCAGTGTAATAATCACCAACATAATAACCAGCCATATAAGATTTATAAACTTCAGCCTCAGTATATTGGATTGACCAAAAATAAGTTCCATTATTTGTAACACCATTTGTTCCTTTTATTTCAAAATTATTAATATAAGTTTCATTCAAATAATATTTGAAAAGTTTATGTGGTAGAGAACTATCAATTATCCAAAGATATATTCCATCTGTAGTAATCCCATGTGGATAATTATTTCCATTAGCTGAAACACTAAAAGAACTTTCTGCATAAGTTCCATTTACCCAATATTTATACACAGCATCATTAACTACATTAACTATCCAAAAATAAGTTCCATTATTTGTAATTCCATAAGGTCCTGTATTTCCACTTGCAGCAGTGTCAAAAGAAAAACTAGCATAAGTTCCGTCTAAATCAAATTTATAAACTTCTGCATCCTCTGAATCAGTTATCCATAAAAAATCATTATAGTAAGTTATTCCTCTTGGATAATTAAGTCCTGTAGCAGCAACATCAAAATGGTCTCCAGTATAAGTTCCATTCATCCAATATTTATAAACTTCATCAGAAACTGTATCAGTTGTCCAAAAATAAGTTCCATTATTTGTAATTCCAGTCCTTCCAGAAGTAGAAAAATATTCTTCAGTGTAAGTACCTTCCGCAAAAGTTGCCCTTTCCATAGTTATATTATTCCCATCATTTAAAGAATAAACACAAGAATCTATTTCGGTATCATCTATTGCTGTTATATTAAAAGTTATTGAGTTTGTTCCATAAGTTTGATTGAGTGGTGAATTTATTGTAACGTTTGGAACATTACTTTCTTTAATTATAAAATATCTATTCTCTGCAGTTGTACATGAACCAATAGAATCACAAACTTTATAAGTCCAATTATGAGTTCCGAGATTTAATGTTTTTGTAAATATATAATTCGAATTATTAATTCCACTTGAATTAGTCTCATTAATCACTCCATCTAAAATTAAAGAAACATTAACTAAATTTATATCATCGTAAGCAGTTCCATTAAAAGTTATTAAACTAACTGTAAAATTTGAATTATTTTCTGGTGATATTAAATTAACTACTGGGGGACTATCTAAAATAATAGTTCTTGTTCCTGTAGAACTACATCTATTTGAATAATCACAAGCAGAAGCATTCATATAATAAGTTCCGTAATCTAAACTTGTAAAATTTGCCCCATAACCAGTATTTCCTTTTGGAGCTGCTAAATTCAGATTTGAATAAGTTATTAATTCTGTTTCATTATATATATAAAGAGTTAAATTTCTTAATCCAGTTCCAGTATCAATTGAACTAATTTGATTATAAATCCAATCTTGGTCATAACTACCTGCCTCAGTTGCTGAAGAACCAAAATTTGCAGTTGGATTTGTTAAGTCAATAACTATATTTCTTGTTTCCGATTGATTTGAAAGTGAATTATTATTAAATGCTAAAATACTCCAATTATGTTTTCCTTCACTTAAAGTTTTAGTAAATATATATGTTCCATTAAACGAACTTGAATTTGTTTCATTTAAAACACCGTCGATATAAAGAGAAACATTTTCAACTTCTATGTCATCTGTTACAGTAACATTAAAATTAATAGTGGAGGAAGTTGAATTATAATATTCTATTGGTAAATTTAAAATTACTTGTGGAGGATTATCTGTTACTTGAGATTGTTCTTCTCCTTCTATTATATTTGGTGCTGTTTGTGTGTATAGTTGGTTTATTTGATTTTGTGTTAATGCTTTATCATAGATATATACTTCATCTATTTTTCCATCCCAATGGTTAGTACCTCCATCTGCATAACGTTCTCCAATATAAACTGAACTATCTGTAGTATCTAATGTCCTTGTTGCTGTCCCATCAGGAACAAGGGAACCATCTACATAAACAGAAACAGTTGTTCCATCATAAGTAATTGTATAAAAATGGAAGTTTGTATTTGGAATTGTATAGGAAGTTGTAAAATCATATTCTCCCCCCCATGCCATAAAATATAATTTATTATCTGTTAATTTTATTAAACCAAAAGCAGTTCCAGCAGACAAACCCCCCATAGATATCATATACCTTACAGTTGAATCTAAAGTTGCCGTAGCCCAAAATGAAATAGTCCTTGCATGATTTCCTGTTATTTCTATATTTGAATCTGAAACAATATAATCATCAGTCCCATCAAAATCATAACTACCATTAATATATCCACTACTTAATGTTGCTCCATTAACAGTTCCATCATTACTTCCCACAAAGTCATTAGCATTAGCATCTAAATAATAAGCACTAATTGGATTAAAATAAACATCACTTGCACTACTTGTACTTGTAGCTTCTGAATTTCCATAATATCTTTTTGTACAATTTTCTCCTAAGTTATTTACTCTGAATTGTCCTTTTGTTCCATTATATAATTCAAATACTTCTGCTTGTGAAAGAGATTTGTTAAATATTGATACTTCGTCTATTAAACCATCCCAAGGGGCATAATCCGTTTGTCTATCTATTGTTCCAATAGTAAAAGTATCTGTCCCTGTTATATCTCCAAACCATTTTCCAGCAACTCCTGTAACTAATGTTTTTGATTGTAAAACCCCATTTAAATAAAAATTGTTATTTGTTCCATCATTAGTCCATACAGCATGATACCAAGTTCCAGTAGATAAAACATTCCCTGTATATTCAACATTATTTGTCCCATCATTTCCACTTAAATATAATTGTTGATTATTAATTCCTACAAAAAAATATGGTGTTCCAGTAGATGAACTATCGCTACTTGCAATTAAAACTTTTTGAGCAGATACTGTATCTGTTTTAAACCACAAACTAACACTTCCATCTGTTGCTGTTTTCAAAGCATTTGTAGAATCTGAAATTGAAATATAATCATTACTTCCATCAAAATCATAAGCAGTATTAATCTTTCCTGCTACATTTGGAGTTGCTCCATTATTTGTTCCATCATTAGAACCATGAGCATCCAAAACAGTTCCAGAACTTTCATCTAATTTATAATAAGAAACTAAACTTCCACTATCATAAGGACTAATTGAACTATAACTTAATCCTTGACCATCAAAAGTGCTTTCTAATGTGTGATTAAAAATTAAACTATCATTATAACAAGAAATAAATCTAGTGTCTGTAAATCCAGGATTATCATTTACTGTCTTATTTATTTCCATATAAGTAATATTTCCAGTTAAGTTAGTGTATTCTTTGTAGTATGACCAAGAAGAATTAAACCAAGCCCATTCTTGTTTTAAGAAAGCAACATCATAGGGTAAACTAAATTTATCTTTTTTTAGAAAAACATAAGGAAACCAATCTACTTCTTGTGGTCCAAGATGTGCATCCCAATAAGCAATAAATTTAATTTTATGCTTTCCTTTAGGTATTGTTTTTACTTGTGTCCATTTAGTTGTATTAATTATTTCAAAACCATCTTCAACTTGTATTATCTCAGAACAATTATATTCAATTCTTTCTTTTGTTAAATTACTTTCATTATAACAAGTTTTTATTTCAATTTTATCTACATATTTGATAATTTTTTCTTCAACTATTTCTTCAACATAAAATTTATATGAATTAAAATTATTACCTTTTGCAACAAAATGTGTAAAAAATAAAGCATCATTTAAATCTAATTCATCAAAAGGATTATTAATTGTAAAAATAGATTCTCCAGAAGTTAAATCTGCATGATTATATTCCAAATCTATAAAAAAATTATCTTCATTGAGTCCTTTAAAAACAAACGTTTGTTCTGTTAAATCATTTAAATTTATAGTGGCTCCAACTAAACAAATTAATGAAATTAAAGAAATAAATATTATTAATTTTTTATTCATAATTTAAACCCCCATACAACATCTTGAGTTGGATTATTTTTTATAAAAGCAACTCTTAATTGATAGTCTCTTCCTTCCCTAAAAGCAAAAGAAAATACTCTTGTATCTTTAGAATTACTTAATCCACACCAAGTTCCAGTGCAAGATTTATTTAATGGAATTTTTCTCCAACTTGTTCCCCAACTACGATAAAGTATAACTTCTTTCATTTGTGGGTCGGTTGGAAAAGCTGTTTGTGACCAATTATCACTAGGATAAATGAAAACATCTTCTTTCACAGAAATATTTATATAAGCATAACAAGGATTTTCATAAGTTCCAACACAATAATCATCTGCTTGAAATCCAGTAATATCTACTGAACCTAAAGAAGCCATTAACCAAATAAATCCTATTGCTGCAGGAACACCAACCATTCCCAAATATATTAGCCATTTCTTTACTCTTTCAACTGTTATTCTTTTACTCACTTTTGAACCTCTAAATTTATTATTAAATTTGTATCTTTAACTTCAACAGATTTAATATCTTTTATTTTAGTAAAATCAATTTCACAATCTTCTTGTTTTATTTTAATTTGTTTTTTCATCGTTCATTTCCTATATAAAAAGTTAAAGTCAATTCAATTCTTGCAACACCATCATCTTTTAAAATATTAATTGAACCAGTATCATCTGCAATAAATGTTCCAGTAATATCTTCTAAAAAAGCTTGTTGAGTTGTATCTTTAAATTCTATATTTTCAATAGTTAAATTAGTTAATTTACCACCCCTAGAACACATCGCCCTTAATCTCCAATATTTTTCCCAAGCAGTATCTACAGAATCATCTTCAATCCACCCATTTATTACAATATCATCTGCTCCATTTTTCAAATCTACAACTTTATTATCAAATTCATCACTATTTTCACTAGCTTGTCTTGTTTTATTTTTTCTTCTATTTATTTTAATTAAACTTTTATTAGTGTGTAATATAATTTTTGTTGTTCCATCTAATGAAATTGTTTGGTCACCACCAGTCGTATAAAAATTACTTGAAGTTGGTATTGTTTTTCTTATACTTACTACCATTTATATAGACCTCCCTTTTGATGCTCTTTCAAAATCTGAAACCCAATATCTTTTTAATTCATCTGCAAGTCTACGCACATCATAATCTGAACTTACATTTGCAGTAATATTAATTGAAGGAACCATTGTACTCTTTGTTTCATGTTCTGGAATTATTTTTTCTCCTTTATGTAAAAAGGCTGGACCAGTATGTGGCATTATTCCTCCTGTTTTAAAAGAAGGCATATTAACTAAAGGTTTCATATCAACATTTTTGAGAGACTCAACCCAATCCACTTTATTTATCGTCTTACCTTTTCCACCAAGTAATTTATTAACTTTATTAGCTAACCATATAACCCCATTAACAACTGATTGAATTATTCCAACAACAAGTCTAAGAACTCCAACTGTTATTGCTAAACTAGCATTGATTATAATTTGAACCACTCCCAAAATTAAATTTCCGAAACCTTTAAGAAGTTTAATAAATCCCTCCTTCATTTTTTCAAAATTCCCAGAAAATATTCCTGAAATTATCATAAATACTCCACTGAATACTTGAACTAATCCCTTAAAAAATAATTTAATACCTTGTATAAAACCTTTTAAGATGTCTTTCATTCCCATAAAATTTTCTTTCCATGCTAAATACATTCCAATAAGAACTGCTGTAACAATTGCAGAAACAGCCAAAAAAGTTGTTCCAATTCCTGTTATAATAGAACCAAACCACTTAAATAATCCTCCAGCTTTGAAAATGGAAGAAAATAAACCTCTACCAAATAAAAAACCAAATGCTTGTATTACTGAGCCTATTCCTAATCCCACTGTTCCAATAATTGTTAATAAACCTCCTATTGCTGTAACAATTGCAACAATCATATTAATTATTTTTTTTTCTGATGGAGTTAATTGGTCAACCCAATCTAAAAATTTTAACGCCCAATCAAGTAATTTTTCTGCTATTGGTAAAAAAAGCATACCCAATGCAGAACTTAAAACATCTGAAACCCCCATCCATTCTATAGATTTTTTTATTAATCCACTCGTTACACGAGCTATAGACATCCCAAAAAACATTATCCCTAACATTTCCATACGAAAACCACGTAATCCATGTGTCATCATTCTAAGTCTATTTGCCATTTTTCCACCCATAGTGTTAAATTTACCACCTTGTTTATTAAAATTTGACCATTCTTGTTGATTCATTCTTATAGTTCGTCCAAAACCCTGATTAGCCATTTCATTATTCCGTTGAACTTGAATACTTTGTTTATTTATTTTATTTTGATTTTGAAGGCTTTTATTTAATATATTTGCTCCTTGAATTTGTCTTTTTATTTGAATATCTCTTTGTTTAGTAACCTGATTTTGAACTTTTTGATAATTATTACTTTCTAACAACAAATTTGTTTGTTGTGTTCTCATTTTTTTCATAGCATCATTTGTAGCTTTAGCTCCCGCTACAGATAAATTAACAATTACACTTATTGTTTTTCTAATACTATCTATTCCTGCCATTTTATTTCGTTTTGTTTTTTTCCTTCAAATACTTATTTATCCAATTTAAAGTGGGTAAAGGAAGTTTTTGTAATTGTTGATAACCACCGACTACTTCCATTACTGCACATAAATTAAATATTTTATTGTTTTTGTTTTGCTTCTCTCGCCCTAGCAAGCTTTTCTTTAACGTCTCCAATTGACTCATTTTTTTCTGTAAAGCCGTTGAATTCATTTATTGCTTCCATTACTTTTGTATAGGCTGAAGCTGGTAATTTTTTGATGTCTTCTATTGAGACTGTAGGGTCATCTAATGATTTTAAAATCAGATTATGACTCATATCCATTTTCTGTTCATTAGTCATAGTTTTTTGCTTTTCTTCATCTATTGAAGGCAAATCTTCTACTTTCAAAGGATAAATTGTTAAAGTTTTACCTTCTGTAATTTCTACTTCTCTAGAACCACCTAAAAATTCACTTATTTCACTGAATTTCATCTTTTTCCTCCTTGTTCTTTTCTCTCACCCAACATTTTAATGCCTAGTGATTTCTCTTCGTTTATTTCTTCTTTATTGACTAAATCAATAACTGAATCTAATTTATCCCCCAAGATATCTAATTTCATATTAAGATTTTCTCCAAATATCATTTTCATTTTTTGAAATTCTAAAACTTCATCTAAACACCATTTAAGACAAAGTCCGTAATCTGAACAAAATTCTTCATTTGCTATATTAACAAATAATTCTCTAGTCTTTTCTGGTATACGAGACATTACTAAGCCTTTGGCTCTTACTTTCTTATTAAATTCTTTGAATTCATTTACTTCCATGATTATAAAGCCCGTAACGTGGGCAAAACGCTTAAACTAAATTAAGATGAGGTATATGCAGATACTGCAATTAAATCGCCTGTACCATCAGTAGATTCAATAGTTCCATTACTTGTTCCAGTTTTATCAAAAGCAGGAAATTTCATTGTTACAGTTGATTTCAAAACTCCATCAGTAAAAGATGGTTTTGAACTAGTAACATATCCATTCTTTAAAACAAACCTTAAAGCAGTAGAACCGCTTGTTGGTGCATCAGTAGCATTTGTAGCAGTTGTATCATCTGTCCAAAGTACTACACATCTAATTTTTGTTCTTGATTTATCAAAACTAATTGACATTGGTTGTGTTGTATCCCCAGTATGAATTAAATCTTCAAATCCAGTTCCAGTTGTTCCAGTTGCTGTTCCAGCTTCTACTGGATAGGCTTCTAATGTAATACTAGTTGGTTCTTGCGGATTAAATTTAACTAATCTACCACCTTTTAGGGTGTTTATTACATCAAAATCTTTATCACCAATATCTAAATCAACAGTTTCTGTAATAGTACAAAATTCAACATCAGATTCATCAATTTTTGTAATTGCTACATATGCAGTTTCAGACCATGTGTCTTCTTGTGCCATGTTAATATTCTCCAAAAGAATTTAATTTTTCTTCCAAAGGTAACCAGTGGGTCATTTTGTCCTCATCGCTTTTGTTGAAGCGGTGTTTAATTTCTGTGCAAATGTGTTTAAATTATGTTCTATTGCTGGTGCTAAAAAAGGTTTACTTTTTTTAACAAAATAAAGTCCTGGAGTTAATTTCTTTGAATTTTCAATATATGCCCAATGTGGTTTAAATCCTAATTCTTGAAATATTGCTGCTCTTGAGTTAACTATAATCTTCCATTGTTTAGTTTTTCCAGCTGTTTTCGTTTTCTTTAATTCAATAGATTTGGCTGTTTCACTAGTATCTCTTGGAGCCCTTAGTTTAGCAGATTTTCTAACAGCTTTCATAAATTCATAATTTGTTTTACTAAGTTCTCTATCTAATTGAATTGGTAATTTTATAATATATTCCCTCACCTTTATTGCATTATGAATCTCCATTTTTACCATTAAAATCCACTCTCCCGAGAATATCTATATTTAAAATTAAATCTAACTAATCTCATATGTATATTAAGTGCACCACGTTTAAAATTATCACTATCTGTATCATCTATTTCTATACCTTTTATACCTACTTTAGCTAATTCTGCTTTATATGTTTCTATAGAATCAATTATTTTATCTTTAAACTTTACGGCAGCTATATTTTGTCTTGAAAAAACTGAAACATTAATGGTTCCTTCTATTTGTGCTTTTTTAAATGTGAATGGTTCACTGGGTAATTCTGGGTCTTCTACTACAATAATTGGATAATTATCTTTATTATCTAAAAGAATATCTGAATAACTAGAAGCATAAGTTTTAATTGTTGTAGTTCCAACTTCTATTAAATTAGTTTGAACTGAAGTTACTTGAGATTTAATTCTATCATAGAAATTTTTCCAAATATCATTTGTTTTTGTTGATTTATCAATACTTACCATTTTCTCACACTGAGTTTATCCACATTGGATGTTTTTAAAAGAAATTAGTTATATTTAAAGTTTTCTATATTATTACTCTCTTTTACTTCTTAATTCTTTAACATAAGTTGTATCGTTTAATTCTCCTTCAAGAACCTCTTCAATTATGTAATTATTACTTGAATGAACTATAACATCTCCAATCTTTACAGTAATTGTACCTTTAACAAAAAATATTTTATCTCCAGCAGTATATTTTCCTTCAGTAACTAATTCACTTTCACCACCAATAATATTCACAACTGCTTTAATTGAATTAGAAACATAGGTTTTATCTTCATCACCATAATCATTATAAGAACTAGTAACTGTCTTCAAAATAATACTACTTCCATATTTATCTATCTCTCTGTTTACTATATTTGAGTTAATCATAGTCCCAATTTTTGTTTAATTCCTAAATAACCAAAAAAGACCGCTGTTAATCCAGAAAGCCAATAATATTGTATTTTTTTATTTAATATATAAGAAGAATCTTTTTTCTTAGAATCATCAAATTTTTTATGTAAATTTAAGATATTTTTAAAAAGAATTAAGTTCTGTTCTTTTCCAGTCATATTAGAAAATTGTGTTTCATCAATCGCAAGTCCTGGATGTTCCATTTTATATTTTAACTGTAGACTCCATATAATATCCTCCACCAGAAGCCCTTGAATTTATTTCTTTTAATATCATTTGATATCTATTATAATATGTTCCATATGATTCACTAATTTTTTTAACAATTTTAGTATTTCCAAATTTTACATTAACTGATGTACCTGCATCAATTTTTAAATAAGCATAGGCAATAGTTAAATAGGTTGCTCCAAGATTAATTAGAGTATCTGGAGTGTCTTCATCAAATGTAGAATAAGCATGAGTAATAAATAAATCATCTCCAGAAACTGGAGCTTCAGAAAGAACTAATTTACCTTCATGATGAGTTATAGAAGAAATAGTCATTGTATCTTCTTCATTATCATTATTTACACGATAAACAGTTAAATCAGAAATAGTAACATCACCATCATTATTAAAATCAGCCAAATATCTACCTTTCCAATTTTTTATATAAAAAGTTTTATTAATTCCATCAATATCATTTTCTCTAACTTCATCAATATATTCAACAAATTCACGAATAACTTTCACATTAATTCTTGAATTTATTTCAGCAACTGATTTGCCTAATAGATATGTTAAATCATCATCAGAAATATCATTAGTTGTTAAACCACTCATAGCCCGAATATCTGTTATTGTTGTGTATGCCATAAAGAAAGATATAAAGAGTTATATTTAAAGTTTTCTATATTATTTAGTCATACAAATAATCATTTTTGCATTAGTGTCATCATCTGAATAATAAATTGCTTTTCCAGAATCAATACCTAAATTTGCAGCTTTTTGTAAAACTTCTGCAATAGTTCCACTTAATCTAATGAATACTGTATTTCCACTATAATCTGTTTTAACTAATGTCATAATAAAAAGATGAATTTACTTATATTTAAATATTTCTATATTTCTATGCACCAAATAATCTTCCTTGACCTTTAATTTCAAATGAACTTAAATCAGTTAAATTATCTTGAACACGTAATTCTAAATAATCTCCTTGTGTTCCATCTAATTCAACAATGAATTGTGCTTTTGTAAATGTCCATCTACCTCTTAATCCATATTGTCCAGCAGGAGCTTTATCTGTATAAGTAACATCAAACATATCAAGAGCAAAATCTCCATTATTTTTCCAATTAGTTAAATTTTGTATTGTTCCATCTCCTTTAACAATTCTTAAATTTACTCCATTTGTTAATGCTATACCACCTCCAAATTTTCCATCATCCATTGTAGTTGCATCAGTGATTGAAATTAAAAGTCTTGTTAATTGCCATAAAGGACCTTCTGTTCCAGTTGGTGGAGAAATTTTGAATATAACTGGAGAATTTAATGAACCATTCACATTTAAATTTGTTAATACCACATCAACAGCATTTCCTATTGAAAGAACTGAGCCAATTGGTCTATCAAGAGTTATAACATTTCCAACAATATTTGTAATAATCATAAAAGATTGACCAGTTAAAATTGCACCTGTTAATCTAACCTTATCTCCAATTGTAAAATCAGTGGAATCAACAACTGTTATCGATGTGTTTTCTGTGGTCGTTTCAACTGCCAATGTTGTTTCTGCACTATCTTCTTTAAAAAAGAATAAATTTACTCCTTGTTTATGAACCAATGCACTGTCAACTTGTAATGCATTTCTAAATGAATTAATTGGTTCAACGGTTTGAGTCAATTCACTTATTGATTCTATTCTTGAAGCAACTTCTGTATTTTTAAAAATTCCAATTAATCCAATACTTACTGCATCAGCAGTATAAAATTCAATTTTTATTTTACTAAATTTTATTGGAAATATATCAAATAATCTAATTAAATGTTTTGTATCATCAAGACTTTCATCTATCACAACTTGACTCGTTTGTCCTTGAAATATTGTTATTTTTGTATTACTAAAATTTCCATTAGGACCACCATCTATTCCAAAAGAACTTGTTAGAATTGGACGTTGAAATGTTAATGTAATTGATTTAGGATTATTAATTGTATCATTCTTTTTTTCAATATGAACATCACCAACTAAACTACTTAAAATTCTTGTTTTGTCAGCTGTTGGTTCAGTTGGAATAACGAAATCTCCTTCATCTGATAAATCAATTATTAAATCTTTAGGATAAACAGAATCTCCATCTGTTGGAAGTGGATTTTGAACACTTATTTCAGAATCTGAAGTAATAATTCTAGTATCTACAGACTTTCCAGAATTTAAAGTTTCAGCTATCTCTTTATATAAATCAATAACATCTCCACTTTCTTTTTTTACAGCAAGTTTTGCCATTTATTTTTAAAGCTTGTAATACTTTTTAAGTTTCTTAACTATATTATTCCTTAAAGGAACAGAATCAGTTAGAATTGCTTTTTTTAATTCTTCAGGATTTTTATAAATTCTTTTAATATCTGCTAATGTTTCTTTACCAATACCTTTTAATTTTATTAAATCATCTAAATTATCATTAATAATTTCTTTTTTTATCTCTTTTTTAATATATTTAGAATCAGAAAAAATAGAATGAATTTCATTCAATTTAGCTTCAGCTAATTCTAAATCTCCATTTCTAATTAGTTTTTTGTATTCTAATTTTAACTTACTTTTTTCCATTAATTTCACCTATTTATTTTTTAGGTTTAACAGTATCAATCGCAACCCAGTCTATACTTACAGCTTGACCAGTTAATGCTGACCCATCTATTCCTGGTATAAAAGTTAACTCATCTTTACTTCTAATTGTTGGTGTTCCAGTTGTATCTACTCCTTGTATAGTTAAAGTAATTTTTGGTGTACTTTTAAACTTAACAGGATATGTTACTTCTGTAGTTCCATCACCAGAGGCATCAGTTGTTATACTTAATGTTCCCGATTGTATGTTTTGTGGAATTATATATCCACTTCGTACAAAATATTTTCCCATATTTTATGTTCTCCTTTGTTATTTTATTGTGCTACCCCCACCAATGGTGCGAGTTACTTTTACATAAACACAATGCTTTTCTTTTTTAAAATTTAAAAAATTTAAAAAATAAAAATTACATCAATTTAATCTGATACATCCAACCAAATAATAGCATCATCGTGAATAACTTTACCACCAAAGGCAAAGTCTGTTACAATATCAATTTGTTTTCTTCGTGGGAACGGTGTAACTGAAATTTCAGGTTCTTTCCCCCAAACAAATGTGAATGCTTTCTTAGGTTTCATAAGGATACATCTTGTCATATCTGCTGATGCAGTAGTTCCGTCAGGTCCAGTAGAACCAGAAGCGACTGACTCCACATTAGTAGTCATAACAATTTTTATTCCTTGATATTTAGCAACTTGACCGTTTAAAACGATATCATTACTTCCATATTCTGCAGCATTTGAGAACTGAGAATCCTGTTGTAATGCCAAGTGTTGAGATGGTCCAACATAAAGTACGTAGTCGTCTTCATTAACCCATGGGTTTTTCACAGCAGTAGCTTGAGCCACTTTTGTAAAAGTTGTACTATTCCAATACCAAACATATTTATCTCCAAGGAATTTTGCAGCCTTAACAATTAAATCAGGTGTTAAGATATCACTACCAGCAAGAGTAGAATCTGAAGTTGCATCACCACCATATAACTGGATAGCACCAGTTGCACTAGATGTTGATTCAGTTGCATCACCAATTTGTGTTGCAACGAATTGGTCAATCTTATCTGCAGTAGCATAAACTAAATCTTCCCTAAATCTTTCGATTAAACTAAATCTGTTAGTTCTAACATTCCATTCTGTCACAGTTATGTGAGCAGTATAGTAAGTAGGAACAATTTGAACACCATCAAGGTTATCCACAGAAGTGTTTGAGATATCAGCAGTAGTTGCTTCACCAGAATCAAAAGTTACACCAGAACTTCCTAAATAGTTAGTTCTTTTATATTCAACGTAATCTTTATGACCTTCTTCAGTATTTCTTACATTTACAGATTCTAAAAAGTAAAATCTCTTTTTAGCAGCATCTAAAAATCCATTACCATATTGTAACGGTTGATTTACATACGCACTAGAAACAGCAGTACCCCTAGAAGTAGTAGAAGAAATCTCATTAGCTAATTCCATTAATTCTTTACTCATTTTATATTATTAAGAGTGTTAAGTAGATTCATCTCAAAATCAGATAAATTTCTAGCACCAGGTCCTAAACTTTCTCTTGATAATTCAAAAGATGTTTGTGATACTGGTTCTTTATCTTTAGCAGACAATTCTGCTAATTGTTCATTAACTTTTTCCAACTTTTCAGATAGTTCTTTAACTGCAGAAACCTCTTCTTTAGCAGGTTCTTCAATTATTTCTTCTTTAGGTTCTTCCTTTACGGGTTCTTCTTCAGAAACAACTTCTTCTTTAGTCTCTTCAAGTTTATCAACTTTTTCAGATAATAACATTAAAGTATCTAGAATTTGAGTAATCTTAGAATTAAGCTCTTCAGTTGTTGCTTCCTCTTTAACAGAAGCTTCAACTTCATTAACTTTTTCCATATTTTCTTTTTTATCCTCCTTTTTCAACTTTTTCAAATCTTCTTCTAATTTTGTAATCTCAATATTAAATTTTTTAGCAGCAGTAATTATTTTTCTTTTTGCTTTTGATTTTTCTTCAGAATTTATAAAATGTGTTTGATTAAATCTAGCTAAAGCATTTCTAACATGTGTTACATCAAAAATTGGTAATGCACTATTACTAGGAGGGTCTCTAGGTGCTGCATAAAATTCACTAACAGTCATTCCTAATTCTTTTCTCTTTTTTTCCATAGCAGTAATTAAAGCTAATTTTTCTTTTTCTCCATAATCAATTGGTTCATTTACGGTAGATTCTATAACTTCATTTCCTTTAGATGTATCAGAGCTAACAATTCCACCTTCAGTTAAATTAATAAATGCTTCTCTACATGCTGGGTCATAAACAACAGAAAAATTTTTATAACTATCAATAAAAAACTCTGGACCTGTTCCATCTCCTGCAACTTTTGCGGAAATTCCTAATTTTGCTTTACCTTTACCTAATTTAATTGCTAAATCTTTATCATATATTTCTAAATCCCCATATAATTTACCTTCTTCAGTAATTTGACGATTAATAACATTGCCAACCCAATTTTCAGCCAATTCTGTATGTGAATAAATTAAAGCATAATTTTCTTTATTAGACCAATCTGTTTTATAAAATCCTTGTATAATTGATTCTTTAGAAAAAATCTTATCATTCCAAACACCAGGGGATAATAAAAGAACATCTTTAATCAAAAAAGGTTTAAAATTTTTAACTTCTTCTTCTAAATTTTGAGAAAGATTTTTAGTTTGTTTCTCATTAGAAATAATTTTAGGAGATAATAATATTTTGTCCATACTCAATTATGAAATTAGTCATATTTAAAGATTTCTATATTTTTTACTGTTTTTTAGTAGTTATCTCTTTTTTTTCAACATCTTCTTCAAATTCTGGAACATCTGTTGTTGCTTTTCCTATTGGAGCCTTTGTATCTAAAAATCTATTTTTCATCCAATCTTTATATTCTTTTTCATTTGGTTCTAAATCTTCAGCATTTAAAGTGTATTCTCTAGCCTCTGCTGGGGCAATTATTCCATCTGTAATAGCTAAATTTAATCTTTTTGCTTTATCATTTTTTTCTTCAGCTTTAATATCCCCCCAAACTACTTTTGGAGTTGTTTTCAAATTATTTACTTCCTTAATTCTTCTTAATATGAATCTTTGAAAACTATCTGTAACTTCATCAGCATAATATTCTAAAACTAATTCAAATATTTGTTGTTGATTATTCAATGTTGCCCTATTAGTTGCTTCTCCTGCACTAGTTGCAAAAGGCATTGGTATTCCAGCAGCAGCAGCTTGGTCTTGAGTTAAATATAACATTGACTCTGAAGCAGCATCTGTTGAACCAACTTCTAATGGTTTAATTTTTACAAAATAAGGAAATGAGAAATATCTATCATGCCTCATATTTTGTAATGTTTCTAATACTGCTTTTAATTCTGATTCACTTGGTTCATGATTAATATCTCCAACTTCAGCTATTACTGGATATGTTCCTCTTGTATAAATAGAATTTGTTTGTGCTTCTTCAATACTTTTCTTTCTTAATACTTGTTGTAATATGGGTTCTAAAAGTCCAACTCCCCAATATCTATCTCCAAAAGCATTTATTTTGAAATGAGCTATTCTTTTTGGTAATAAGAAGATTTGTTGGTTATTTTTTGAAATAAATCTTTTATATTTTTCTGGAATTATATCTCCTTTACCTCTAGCACTCATACCATATGGAATAGATATCATATAACCAATTGGTTTACTATTTTCATCAATTGCAATATTTCCTTCTTTAGTTCTAGCATAATCAACCATTTCTGTATTAATCAATTTTAAATCTACAATTTTATTCCCTCTTTTATTATAAATTAATTCTACAAAAGAATTACCATACATAAATAAATCTTTAAAAATAAATTCAAATAATTTTTTTAAAGTTGTTTCTTCTCCAATTCTTCCAATTTCATCAAAAAAGTTTTCAAAATAAGTTCCAATTCCTTTTTTATCAGTAATCATTTTATAATCTGCTTTCATTATTGTTTGAACCATTTTATTTATAATATTAAAAGAAACTCCATCTTTCAAATAAATGAAATCAATCATTTTAAAATCAACAGTTCTTACTCCCCTAGAAGAAATATTTGTTATTGTAACTCCTGATTCTTTTCTAGATAAATCTAAATTAGTTGACAAATTAAATGTTGTCATTCCAGTTTTTAAATATTTTTCAAAAATTCCCATTTTTATTTCCTAAACCAAAGCCTCCTAAATACCCCTATAATTTTATTTTCAATAAACCAAAAAAGAGCACCAAAACTTATAATATTTATAAAATTAAATTTAATTCCAAAAGTTAAAACCCCTATATTTATTATAATTCCATAAATAATTAAAGAAAAGAAAAAATCTCCAATTGCTGTTAAATCTTTACTTTTTTTTATATTTTCTAACATTTTCTTTAATTTTTTTATAAATTTAACATATTTCTTACTTTTTTTTAGTATTTTCATATTATTTTGTATTTTTCTTTATATTTAAAGTTTTCTATATATTATCCGCTAATTCCGAATAAATTTATCTTTTTTATCTTTCCTGCCTCTTTTGCAGCCATTGCTATTGAAATTGCTACATCATCATGTGCAGCTGTAGAAGCAAATAATTCACTTCCAGTTTTTTCACTTTTTTTTCGTTTAAATCCAATTAATTGTTCAAGTAATAAATTTGTTTGTTTAATTGTATCTCTATCTTTACCATCCCTTGGAATAATAAAATTACCACTTTCTAACATATTATTTAAAGTCATTAAAAGTTTCTTTCTTTCTGCATGATGAAAATTTTGTGCTACAACAGTTATTCCTTGTGACCTTAAATCACTAATAACCATTGTTCCCATGTTTGATTCATCTGCAATTATCTTAACTGGATAATCAGATTTAAATATATTATATAATTCAATTAATCTATTTATTTTCATTGGTCTAGTTATACCATGATGTGTTTCAATATGTTTAATTGTAAATAATTCATCAAGTTTTTCAATTACAACAAAAGCATCATCATCTGCCCTAATACCTTTTGAAATTGCAAAATCAGCACCAATAAAATATTGTGCTTTTGGATTAACATTTTTATTAAATTTAACAGTTGAATCCCAACAATCAGTAATCGTTTTTATTTGAAAAATTGTATCTTCATATTCAGTCATTGTATTACACATATAATTCATTTGAAAAGAATTTTCTCCCATAGATTTTCGTTGTTTCAACATATATGGTACATTAAATCTTTCTGACCAAATAGATTCACCAGTAGATAAATCTCCCTTAATTTTACAATTTACAATAGCAACATTTTTCTTAAAAATAAAATCATCTGGATTTCTTTCTTTAATTTGTCCAATAAGTTTAGTTGGTCCTTCTGGAGTTGAAATAACACAAATTTTACCCCCTGGAATAATTCTTGAAAGAACATGTGTAAAAAATATTTCTGGATTTTCATATGAATCTGCTTCATCACAAATTATTAGATGTGCACGATATGATTTTATATTAATTGAATATGGTACATTTTTAACCCAACACCCATTTGTTAATTTAAATTCTTCTTTATTCCATGTACTATTTAGACCTTTTGGTATTAATTCTTTAAGATATTCATTATCTTCCATATATCCTTTTATTCTACCAAGTAAATTATCTGCAGCTTGTCTAACAGTTTTAGAAACTAATAATATTTTAAGATGTCTTTCATTCCAAATCCTCCAAAGTGGATAACAAACACCAACAATCTCTGTTTTAGAAAAACCAGATGGTGCTTCAATTACTGTATTATCATTATTCTGAATTAAATAAAACCATTCTAATTGAAATCTATGTATACCTCCAAACTCATTCATTCCCAACATTTTTTCACAAAAAAACTTAAAATCAATTCTACAATTAAGTAAAAATTCTATTTCATCCATACCTTTAAGTATTTCTTCTTTAGTTCTCATTTTAATTGTTTTAATATTATTTTTTCAACGAATTTTGCAAATGCTTCTGCTATTATTTCATTCCTTCCTAACCCATAGTGAAAAGCAAAATAATGACCTAATTCATGTAATAAAATTTGTAAAGGAGTATTATAATCATCATCATCTGCTAAATAAATAATTCTATTTTCTTCATCTAATTGACCAATACATTCTTCACCACATTTAATACAAGTTAAAGCATGTTTACTTAATTGAATTATTTGATATTCTTCTCCATATAAATTTATTGTTTCTGGTATTTTCATTTTAACTTGGGCTTATTAGTTTTCTCCAAAATTTAAGCTCTTCTTCTTCTCCATAACGAATTATTCCTTTAGAAAAATTATAATCTTTCTCTATTGGAATTGGTTTTTGTCCCCAAACAAACTTGTATCCTCCATTTAGTCTTGAGATTACACATTTAGAACAATCACAACTCATTTTATATCCTCTCTGTATTTTTTTCTTTCTTTACGTTCTTCATTTGATTTAATTAAATGGCAAGGCTTACATAAAACTTGTAACTTTTCTGCAGAACAAAACATTCTTGCAATTATTGTATTCCAATCTAGGTCTGATGTACGTTTATTTACTGGGATTATTGGATTTATATGGTCTACTTGAACGTCTTTTTTCTCAAAGACTTCACCACATTTAGCACAAATAAATCTTGCACCACCCTTTGGTCCTTTAATGGTTGGATGTGTAGCTAATTTAAGTGCTTGTTTAACTTCTGGAGAATATTTTGCTACTTGTCTGAGTGCACCTTTTATTCTAGTTTGTTGATTATATTTAATCGTCATTAACTCTTTTTAAATATTTTTCCATCTACTATTAATTCTCCTTTTTTTATCTCATGTAGGCGGTAATTACTATTTTTACCTTTATATGTTTCAAATGTTACAAATCCTTGTTGCCAATTTGCATTTCCAGGTATTTCACATAAACATCCAACTTCTACACCAGTCATATCTCCATAAGGTGTTCTTTGTTTTACTAAAGCCAACCTATGAATGTGTCCTATTGCAACACTTTGTTGAATACCTCGCATAGTATTACTTGCTGAATATCCTGCATGTCTACTTGTACTGGCACCATTAAGTCTATTATCTCCATGCATTATAATCAAATCTCCGATTTTTAAATGTCCAGTATCTTTACCCCAATAATCTCCATCTGTTTTTATATATTTAATCTTTGATTTTTTAAATTCAAGCAAATTATCTAATTTAAGTACATCTAATCCATGTAATTCTGGATTTCTCCAAAGATATCTTTGTAATCTTTGTTCATGATTCCCTTCTATAAAATAAATATTTGCATCTTTAAATTTTTTACGTATTTCCCTAATAAATTCTTTTCCTTTCTCAACTTCTTCTGGAACAGAATCAACTCTTTCTGGAGATTGGTCAAATGTACTTAACCTATAAAAATCTAAAAGGTCTCCATTAATTACTATGTTATCTGGTTTATATTTTTTACCATATTGATACATTACATCAACTGCTTTTTTATCTTGATATGGTATGTGTAAATCACTTATAATCATATTTTTCTTAAAATTTAATTTATCATCTATACTTCTCATCTTTTCTTTAGATGAAAGTTTCTTCTTACTTTTAAACTTTTCTATCTTTTTCATTTTTTTTTGTAAACACTATCCTATAATTGTAAAGTATCATCTAAATTTTCAACTTCTTTTTTAGGAATTAAAATAACTGTATAGTCTCCAGCTAAATATTTTGGAATATGTATATGTGCACTAGTTGCATTTTTACCAGGCAAGGTTGCTTTCTTTTCTAAGACATATCCCTTTACTATAACCTTCGGTAAAGTTATATCTATCATTTGATATTTATTTTTCATATTAATTACCTAATAATTTTACAGGTTTTGTATTTTCAATTTGTCTTAAAGCAAAATCTTCTTCATATTCTATTCTTTCAATTTCTATAGAACATAATGCGGTAGGAATTGTATATTCTGATTCATTAACTGTATCCATTATAATTAATCTGCTTTTAATCATTATGATATCTTTCAAATCATTATAAATCATTTTAGCAGAATCAAAATTATCATAAGTAAAATCTTTTACTAAATTACCAGCACATAATACATTAACTTCATAAACTTGTTTCATTTTTATTTCAGCTTCTTTTTTTTTCATGTTTTTCTTTGTATAATTTAATTAAATAAGAGACCATGTCCCTTCCAAATGCTATTTTACATAATGTATATTGTTCACCATTCATTTTAAAATCACTCCGTTAACCATGGAAGTAATGTCTTCCCCATTTATTTTGATAGAAATTTTTTCTTTTTTTATTTCGTCTTTTGTATAAACGTGTGAAACCGTTATATAATATGGCATTACTATTATTTCTTTTTTAGGATATATTTTCTCAAAGTTTTTAGAAATATTTTGTAGATATTGTGTAGTTGGTTCGTGTTTATCGTCACCAACAATTATAAATAAGCTCTCTTTTTTATGTATATTCAATAATTGTTTAATTATTTTCATACTTATTTAATACGTTACTTATATTTAAACCTTTCGGTTATATAATAATTGGTAAATTTATGGTTATGCTATGACATACCATAAAAAAATCACTACTCCCCTGTGAAACACCTAATTATGTATTACCTTTATAGTAATAACAATAACCAAAACATTTAAAAAGTATCTTCTTATATATTACTTTATAAACTTATGTGTCATTATAATCATTATGCTGTTATACACAACATTTATAAACTATGTTCTATTCTATATGGTATGATAAACAACAGTTGTTTATTTGGTTAGGTTGCTTTTAATCTAACGGATTACATAAACCAATAAAAAAATAAAAAAACGCAAAATGGATAAGGGACTAGTTCCCCCTGAGCTGTTTAAAGTGTAGGGATAAATAAACACTAAATCGAAAACTCCCTTTGTAGTAATCAAATAGGCTCTTTGGTATTTGGGATTTATACCTAAACAAAGGGCTTTATTTCTTTTATTGTGGTATGTTAAATATAAATAGACGGCTTAGTCGTTTAAATAAATTAAAAAAGGATTAAAACCTTATAAAAAAATAAAAAAAAGAAAATGAATAAAGAAACTAAATTAAACTTGATAAGAATACTTAGTATTGTTGATTGTGTTCTTTTATCTGAATTAACAGAAGATGAAGATAATAACTTAGTTATTATAAGAGATAAATTGGTTGAGGTGTTAGAATGAAAGGATTAACAAAAAAGAAGATAAAGGGTTTATTTTCTAGAGGAGTTATTAAAGAGATAGACATAAATAAACATACTACTGCTGTAACTCTTGAGTTAAATGAAAGTGTGGGTTTATTTAATTGTAGAGGGATTTTGGGAATTAGTAGTTATACAGTTCTTAATGAGTTGGTTATAACTTTTGAAAATGATATTTTAAAGGAGGTGTTAGAATAAATATGATACTAACACATAATAAAATTATAGAATACTCTGACTTAGTAAGACATAACAAACAAATGGATGAGAGTAGGAAAAGAGGGATAAAATATATTGTTACTACTAATAAGTTTAAAAAGATATTAGGTATTATATGTATAGTTATAGCCATATTACCTAATGGATTAGGATTTATATTTTTGCCTCTTGGTCTTTACTTATATAGTATTCATATAGACGAAGTAAGATATTATTTTAAACATAAATTATTTATGGCTAGATATAAAAGGGGGTTATTATGATAGTAGAACTAATTAAACCTTTATGTCAGTTTGATATTCGCTTTAAAACCGTTCTCAAAAAGTGGTTTCCTCCCCTTAAATATCGCTTATGGTTGGGTATTAGTTCGGAAATATTAGCTTATTTTAAACTCAATAATAAGAATAACCACTTATATTTAAGTATTTCTATGTTTAAAGGGACCTCTAATTTCTATTTTAAAGCTCATATAAAAGACTTTTCCCCTATTAAGGGACAAACAGTTAGCCAAAAAATAATAGCTCGTTACAATCTAATTTTATCACCTAAACAAATTCTTACTAAATTAATACTTTTAGACACTAAAAACCATCTTTTTATTAATTATTCTTTCCTTGTTAGTAGTATTTTTGTTGGGAGTGTTTCAAAGGGAAAATGGTATATAGAAAATATAAACAATCATAAAGAAGTTTATAATTTTTGTATAATTTCACATACACCTTATAAATCTTTAGTAAAAACAATACATAAAGTATATAAAGAAAGGGGTATTTTTGATTATATGAAATTCAATAAAAAGGGGGGAGAAAATGAAAACAGAAAGACAAAAAATTAAAGTTGTTGCTTTAGAAGATTTTAACCACTCTGGCTTAAATAGGTTTATTAAAGATGAAGTGTTTGAAGTTGAAATTTATTTAGATAGATACTTTTTAGTTACTAAAACAAGTAAAATTTTATTACCTGTTGGAATTGTTAAAGAGAATGATAAATAAAGAAATGTTTTTAAGTGATAAGAAACCAGCTATTTATTATGATAGTGCTTTAAAAGTAGCCTTGAATAAGAAAGGGAGAGGGTTTTTAATTAATTGGGTAGTTTGTGGTTTAAAGAAATACTATGATAAAGATATTTCTACTAAATACATAAAACAGTTTTTGCCTAATTCATATAAAATACAAGAATTAGAAGAAGAAAAAGTTCGTTTAACTCGTTGTATAACCTTATCCAAAGATTTATCGGGAGAATGGAGATATAGGGAAGAATTGTATAAAATTAATTCCGAATTATCTGTTCTTAAAAGGAAGTCATCTAAAAAGATATCTAATCTTATACAAAGGTATGATTTAAAGACTAAAAAATCTCTTTATATGAGAAAAGAAAAGGTTTTAATAAAACATCATAAAGTAATTGAGGTTTATGAACATGGGAAGAAAGAAACTGAGAGAGTTGGAGTTTTAGGAAAATATCACGAACCAACAGCTTATTTATCAGGAGTTAAAAATATAACTACTGGGGAGGAATACCAAACACCCAAACAAGAAGTTATATTTAATTTAATCCCACAATAAACCAATTTATTATTTATTTTTTTTATTTGTATGCAGTAACCGAAACAACAAAAAAGGGAAGCATTGATTTTATGCTTCTTGTGTTCTCTTAATGTAGGACTTAGAGAATATAGAAAATTGTTTGAGATTACTTGTTCTTAATTAGTATTCTATTGTTTGGAGTGTTTAAGATGTTTTTGTAGGGTATTATTGTATTACATTGTAAGACATTACATATTTATTTATTTATATATTTATATTTAGGTTGTTTTGTTTGTAATACTAATGTATTACATTAGGTATATATTATATATTATATATATTATTATTATATTTTAATGTAATACAATGTAAGACAGTTTAATTAAAAGAAAAGTTGATTTAACTTTAATTAACTTAATCCTTTATAATGTAGGACTTTAAGGGAGTGCTTTTTATATTTAAACGAAAGAAGCTCAATTTATTGGACTAATTAAACTCTTAAAAAAACTCATTGAGGTTTTTTTGGGGGTTATGATTATAACACAATAAAACAAATTATTAAAATGAATAAATACAAAAAACAAACAAACAAAATGAATTTAG
>Ga0190305_1000009_pt1 | contig 59673 bp, 49 predicted proteins | sample 48700723_MG_FD_161678 | JGI IMG/M metagenome (GOLD analysis project Ga0190305, IMG submission 161678) | Hydrothermal vent sediment bacterial communities from Southern Trench, Guaymas Basin, Mexico - 4870-07-2-3_MG | ecosystem: Environmental > Aquatic > Marine > Hydrothermal vents > Sediment ... | reverse complement strand
GTGGCTGGCGTTGTAGTAACCTGCATGCCCGGATCTGAAGCAGCAACTGAAAGGTAGGTGGTGCCGGTGTCAGCGTCTCTCACCTTAATTGAACCGGTTAAAGCAGTGGCGCCAGTTCTATAAACAGCAATGTTCATCTTGCGCAATTCTAATTTTTCACCAACTGCTTTCAGGTTAAACTTGGCTAAAACAACATCTTGGTCGCCAGGTGAAACATTGCCGGTCGGTGAGGTCGCTGCTTTGCTGACAGTCAAATCACCCACCTTGATTCGGAAGTAACTGTTATCATTAGCACCATCTGTGCCAGCATCAAAAGCATTTCCATTGCTGTCCTCTGGTACCAGATAAGCACCAGTGGTCTTACCCTTAATCATTACATCGTAATCATTCTGAATTTGGGCTCTGAAGTAATGGGTGGAGCCGTCAACAATGTCAACCTTAACTGTCAAATCCTTAGTCATTCCCTTGGGAATCTCATAAGGAGTGTCTAGGTTAAAGGTAACATATCTGTCAACCGCTTTCTCTGCTGAAGCAAGCAGGGTGCCGTCAGGAGCGTAAAGTTCAAAATTCTTGAGGTCTTTGTCTTCATTAACCGTTCCTTCAACATAAACTACTACTTTTTCAACCTGAATTGCCTCTTTTGAGTTGTTTTGAGTAAACCTGAACTTTGCTATGGTCACATCCTCATCCCCAACCTTGACATTGCCGGACCCGCTTTGAGCAGAATTTGAATCTAGCGCTCCTACACTTATGGCTCTAACCCTAACATCTCCCAAGGAAGTCCCTCCATTGGTGATGCTCATTGTGTTGGAAACAATTGGGAAGGTTCCGTTAATAGTAACACCGTCTTCAACCGCAATGTCGTCTTTTGAAGCCACTTTGAAGTTAAGCGTTCCTGAATCGGTATCGGCTGCTATATTTACCTTTATGGTTACTGATTTTGTCTCACCGTCACCAATTACCAAATCATTGCTTCCAAAATCAATAGTGGCTTTGCCATCAGCAGTTAAAGCGGTAACAATGTTTCCTAGTCGGTTTCCTTCTTCGTCCCAAGCGCTAATTCCAGTAATGTTGGTATTCTCAATATAACCACCGCGGGTGATAGTGACGCCCGTTACCACCACTTCTTGTCCTCCAGCAGTAAAATCAAGCTTCAACACGGGATTGTACAAAGACCCATCAGGAATAATCGCTGCTCCCGGAGTATCATCAGCCAAAGCAACGGTTAATCCGGCTTGGGCTGGTTGAGCCTCTTCGTGGCAGGCGTCGTTGTACCAATAATAACCCACTGCTGTACATTCGTTCTCTGTAGTGATTTCATCAGGTGATTTTTTGACACAAACGCCGTCCTGGCATTTGTAGCCGGTGTCGCAGTCAGCGTCAGTAGAACAAGATGTAGGCGGTGGGGTGGTACTACCGGCTGACAAAAGGGCGTTCAACTGGGCTCTGGTTCCTTTTCCGACAAATCCCGTGCAACTAATGGTATAACCAGCATAGTTTGAAATTTCAGTTTTGTATTTTGTCTGGAAGGCGATTACGGCCGCTTTGGTCTTGGAACCGAAGTAATTGGTTCCGCTCCAAGAAGCGTGGTCAGGCACCTCAACATCCAAAACCTTTTTCAGGTAGACCACATCCTGGTCTCTCATTCCCTGATAAAGGTTTTTGGTAAAGGTAAATCCAGCCGGAATGCCAGTATAGGTTGAAGCAGAGGGGGTGGTACCCTGGCCCTGCAAAGCATTCAGTTGGTTTTGAAGCGCCTGCAATGTGGCTGACAATTCAGCAATGTACTCGGTTAGTTCCTCGGTCGTACATTGGCTCAGGTCTGCCTTGCAGGCATCGCTGACCACACCAAAAGCCGGCAAACTGATTGCCGCAAAACCGACAATCGCGCCTCCGATTGCAATTTTTCTCAGTAAATTACTCATTTTCGTTTTTCCTGCGAATGTCCACAACCTGGCAGCGGATTTTCTCCGCTAAGCGCGGTTTGTGTTGGTTCGCAGGTCTATTTATTTTTTTCGACCTTTAATAAACTTTTTTGCCGCGTCGACCTTTCTTTTTTTTCTGTCAATTGCCCGACCTAATAGAAATCCGCAATTGACAGATTTAATTCGCGACTATCAATTGTCAAAAATTACTTGTTCAAAGAACTTGTTAAATAATACTCCAATGCCTTTTCGTAATCTCCTATTTTATAATAATTTTTTATCATTGCCAAGTCCTTGCTTTGCTGTTCAGTCAGAGAAGATGCCTCCGCTCCCTTGATTAAATACTCCACCACTGATTTTTCAGCGTCAGCGTCATCTCCCGTTTCTTCATCATCGGGCTCAATTCCTAAAACAGAGTAGGTTTCTTTCTCCTGCTTGTTTATTTTATTCAAAATAGGAGCCGCCTTCATGGCAATTTTCACCGCTTCTTTTACTGGCTTGTTTTTAATGGAGGCAACAACCTCTTTTTCCGCCGCTTTCTTTGTCGCTTCATATTCCTCCATTGCCGGAGCCAATCTCTTAACCTGATTTTCTTTGACTGTTCTATTCAGTTCCTCCAATCTCCTTTTCGCCAGTTCCAAGTGGAAATCGGGCTGTTTGTCCTTTGAAACAAAAATTCCCTGCGCCCTCTCAGAAATTTTTTTCACCGGGTAAAGGATATCGCCAGGAAGGGAGTTCTGAGAAAAGCCGAACAATCCCACGAGAACAAGGGAAACTGTAAGAGCAGGGGCAAAAATCCTCCTGAAGCGGAAAATTTCCCCTAACCGAGCAATAAAGCCTCCCCTTTCCTGCTCTCCCAAAATCTGCTCTTTAACCAAACCAGCCCATTCTTTTTTGGGCTTAATCTGACGGAGTTGATGAAGGTTGTGGATAAGTTCTTCTTCCCTCATTGTAATGATGACGAACCCTGACCTGTTTTGTTACACTAAGGAAAATCAGCCAAGTTTTGTTCTCAGGGCTTTAAGTGCCCTGGAGGTTAGGACGCGAGTGGCTTCATTTGTCCTACCTAATAACTGGGCTGTCTCTGAAACGGACAATCCCTCTATATAGCGCCAGATAATCACATTTTGGTAGTCATCATTTAACTCGCTTAGGGCCTGTTTGACTCGGACAAGGTCGGACATCCGAGCTGCCTGATCTTCTAAATCTATCTTCGGGTCAACAATTCTGGCATCGTCAGCCGGGACAATTTGAACCCGGTTCTTCTGGCGGTAATGGTCAACAATCAGATTCCTGGCAATTCTGTAAAGGAAAGCCCGAGGGTTCTTAATTTCGTTCTCCGAATTTTGTTTGTCCGCCGAATATCTCTCCCAGCCCTTTAAAAAGGTCTCGGAGGTTATATCTTGAGCCACCTCTTCCGAATTAACCTTCAAAAAGACAAAACGGTAGATCTTGTCTACATAACGGTCGTAAATATTGCCAAACTCCTTTCTTAAATTAGACATAAAATTCAGATAAATCCGAATCTCGAATATCGAAATCCGAAACAAATTCAGATTTCCAAATGCTCAAAATTAAATGCAAAATGCAAATCTCAAAAATCAAAATGAAAGATTAAAATGCAAAAAGAATTCTCTTTGATTTTTTCTTCTTCATTTTGCATTTTGATTTTTGATTCGATTTCGTTTAGGATTTGGGATTTAATTATTTTTGAGCTTTGCGCTTGGATTTCGCTTCTTTTCCTCTCTACTCTTTTATCCTATAGTATGTCTCATTTCTTTCTCCCAATCTCTCTATCATCCCCTTTCTTAAAAGACGCCTAAAGTCCCTTCTTAATGTTCTTTTGGTAACGTTGGGAAAATATTTTTTCAACTGGCCAACCTGTGCCCGGCCGTTTTGCCTCAGAAACTCCAAAATTCTTGCCTCTCTTTCTGACAAACTTTTTTCATCAGAAGAGGCCTGCCCGACAGAAGGAGCAGGGACTCTTTGGACTGTTGGACCTGCCGAAGGCGCTTGAAACGCTGAGGTTTCCTGAATTTTCTTTTGGTTCTTTTTGAGTTCCGCCCTTATTCTATCATACTGCTCCTGAAGACGCAAAAGTTCAACTGGCTTTACCCAATTCTGGGATTTAGCCACCTCAAAAAAACTGTCAAGCGCTTCCAGTTTTCCAAAAACCGACGACTCCCTTTTATCACCAAGAGTCAGGCACTCAGCGAGAATTTCGTTAGCCAACTGCCGCATTTGGTAGCGCAAGGGCTCCTTCTTCGGAAAAAGCAGGGTCAATCTGTAAAGTTCGTCTGTTAATTTAATCAAGGTCTCTTTCATAAAAAGGAAAACAAAGTGTCAATTTTAATTTAAATCTCAAAATTCAAATCTCAAATCTCAAAATTACATCTCAAAATTCAAAATTATAGTTTAAATCCTAAATTCCGGGTGAAAAATTCATTTTGCATTTTGAATTGTCATTTTGAGATTTGCATTTTGAGATTTGAGATAAATTCGTTTAGGATTTCGGATTTAGAATTTTCTAAAAATTCATGGAGTATTAAGGATTGACATTTTACAGGCACGCCTGATGTTTGATGTCCTCAATTTTTGCGGAGCCAATTCCTTTAATTCTATTCTGAAAATCCTCAAAGGAAGCGAAGGGAGACTTCTCTCTTTCCTGAATAATCTGCTCAGCGGTTTTTTCTCCTATCCATTTTATTTCTATCAGGTCCTCTTTAGGGGCGGTATTGAGGTTTATACATCCGGAGTTGCTGTTAGAGGCCTTATCGCTTGAGGTCGGCGCTTCTCCCTCGGGCGATTCTATTACAATCTCTTTCTCTGCTTTGCCAGTCAATTGTTTCTTTTCGCTCTCTCTTATTTTAGCGACAATTTTTGCCCTGCCCCTAAAATCCTTTTTGCTCTCTTTAATTCTCAACAGAAATTTGTCCAAGAAGGAAGAACCGGAAAAAAGACGAGAGATGTATTTATAAGACGACTGCCACTTGCCTGATTTCGGGTCATAAATCTCGGAAAGGGTTTTGTTCTTTTCGCTTTCTATTGAAATTTTTACATCGTAGGCAGCGCTTTCAAGATTTGACACGGACAGGGAAATCTCAATCTCCTTATCAACTGGAAATCTTTGGGGGCAGGCAAGGCTAATCTGGGGCTTAAACTCCTCCTGTTTAGGGGGAGGGATAAAAGAACCACCAACGCCGCCGCCTGCTTTTCCGCTTGCCGGCTTTTGCGGCCTATAGCCGGAACTATTCTCTGCCTTTGGCGTGCCTCCGGGGGCTTTGCTTGTCTGCCAGTTTAGATCTGGTTTTCTCTCCATTGTCCTTTTTGTTAAATTGTCCCCGGCCGGCCAGGTTGAACTGGCAAAAACCTCGTCTTCCAGTTGGCAGTTTTTGTCAAAAAGATAGAGGGCTTCATTCTCGTTTTTCAGGCCGCCTTTGTAGATAAAATCCGGCTTTGTTTCGTCAAGCAGGGAATTGTCCGACCTCTTCAAAAGAAAGAACCCGTTTTTAAGGATGCCGGTTTCCTCGGGGAAAACTATTCTAATTTTCTTGTCTTTGTTGTAAATCTGCCAGCCGGACAAATCTACATCTTCTCCGGAGAGATTTTTTAATTCAATCCACTCGTCTGCCGGAGAATCTGCCCCTCCCATCCAACAAATCTCGTTGAAAATCACCTTATCTCTCCTTGGCTCTTCTCCTTCTTTTTTTTGGCAAAGAACAGGACTCTTGCTCATCTCGGATACCGCAGTGTTTAATGTCTCCATTTCATCCTTTAGTTGGTCAATCGCTTCTCTTAATTTTTCAAGTTCGGTTCTAAAAAGAGCGATTTCTTTTTTGTACTCTTCTATTTCTTTTTTGTATTCCTGCTCTCTTAACTGGCTGGCTTTTTCCTGCCTTTCCAGCATCTTTTCTAATCGGGCAACGGTCTCTTTTTCTATTTCCAATTTTTGCTTTAGTTTTTCTATCTCCTGAAGCGCCTTTTCTTCTTTTTGTTCGGATAGGGAAATCTTTCTTTTAAACTCCTTCAAAAGAGAATTCATTTCTTTTAAGGAGGAGTTTAACTCTTCAATCTTCTGGTCATTGTTTCTTGTTAAAAAACTGGCTGCGCCCGCAAAGGAATCTGGAAAACCTGCTGGTCTTGAAAGAAAAAAAGCGCCAAACCCGGCAGATAAAACCGTCAGTAAAAGAATTGCCTTCTTTTTAGCCATCAAGTATCTTTTCAGTTAGGACAATATCCTATTGTCCTATCCCATCTCCTGCTTTTAGAGAGGCTGCCGGGGTGCTTGACAGACAGAATCAGTAATTAAGAGTCGGGACAAGTTGGGAATACTGCTTGAGGTTTTCTAGTTGAGATGGGGTTAGTTGCTCGGACATCTCAATCGCTTCCTTGATTAAATCCTGGGAAAATTCCACCTTTTGTCCTAATCTCAGCCACCCGCCGCCCTTTTTCTTTGCCAGATAATCCTCTATGTAAACCTTGTGCTCGGGGGTTAAATGAAAGGACGAGGGGTGATCTTTCAGATAGGACCTCAATGCTCTTCTTGCCAGATGGGTAAGCCCTTCTCCTTTTGCCGCTGTTTCAAGATATTTCTCTACCCTGCCTCTGTCCTTTTCCGGCCTTTCTCCTTGCTCCTTTTCCTTTGTTTGCTCGCCCGACTCCGGGGACAGCCCCTGATTATTCTGACCAATCTTCTTTGTAAAAAAGGAGGAGATATCTGCGGCAAGTTTTGAACTCCGATTTACAAGCGGCTGCCAATTAGGTACGCCGAAACGGACTATAAAGCCCATACATCCGAGAATGATTATTGCTGTCAAAAATCCGGCTGGCAGGAAAGATATTGCTTTTGAAACCTTCTCCGTCCTAATGGCAGACCTAAGAAACGTCCGCATTACCTATACTTTACACATTTGTCAAAAAAATGCAAGAGCCTTGTAAAAGGTGCTTGGATGTGGGATAATTCTTTTTGTGGACTGTAATTGCTAACCACTTTGGTAGCAAGTCTGCTGAGGCATCTTGCCTCGGGGAGCACGGAGTCGCCGTAAGTGGTAAGAAGAAATTTATTTCCAGGCGCTCCTATATCTCGCCGAGCCGTTCAAACTTTTTCTAAAACGCAATCTTTCTCTGGGGGCTCGGCTGCGATATGCTCCACCTCAACAAGATACCTCAGCAAGGAAACTATCAAGAATTGTTACTGAAGTGGTAAGATATAGTACATGTGAACAAAAAAGAGATTGAAAAAATTCTAAAAGACAAAAGCGGTTTTCCACATAGGGTTAGATACCTAAAACTAAAGGAGACCTACATATCCTGGTTGATTTTTACAGGTGGTATCGTCTACAAAATCAAAAAGCCGGTCCGATTTAGTTATCTGGATTTTTCCACCATCAAAAAAAGAAAATTTTTCCTCACCCAAGAACTAAAACTCAACCAACGATTGGCAAGGGAGGTCTATTTAGATGTTGTTCCCATTGCTGTCAGAAACAACAGGTTGAGGTTTTTAGAAAAATCAGATTCTCCTCTTCTCAAAGGCGAAAAGATAAAAGATTACGCTCTGAAAATGAAAGAAATTCCCCAAAGATATTACGCTCCTTCTTTGCTTGAAAGAGGGCGTTTGAAAAAAGAGGTTTTAGGCAAACTAGCAAAAATTACTGCCGATTTTCACAAAAGAGCCAAAACATCAAAAGAGATAGAAAAATACGGCAGGCTAAAAATTATCAGGAAGAACTGGGAAGAAAATTTTAAACAGACCAAGCCATTTGTAGGCAGGGCAATAAATAAAACTATTTTCGTGTTTATCAAAAAAGAGGTCAGGAGATTTCTGAAAGAAAATAGAAATCTTTTTGAAAAGAGGATAAGGGAGAAAAAAATCAGGGACTGCCATGGCGATTTTCATACCGGAAATATATTTATTGGTCCCAAAAAAATTTTTACAATTGACTGTTTGGAATTCAACAAAAGGTTCCGCTATCAGGACACTGCCGCCGATGCCGCTTTTTTAGCAATGGACCTTGAATATCTAAAAAGGCCCGACCTTTCTGACTATTTTGTCAAAAAATATGCCGCCGGAAGCAGAGACAAAGACCTCTTCAAGATTCTTCCCTTTTATAAATGCTATCGGGCCTATGTCAGAGCAAAGGTAGGATGTTTCTCCCTTCCCAAGGGAGACATCTTGTCAATCAAGAGATATTTCTCTTTATCCTTCAGATACGCTCTTTCTTTTAAAAACCGCAGGCCGTTTTTGCTGATTATCTGCGGGCAAATCGGAACCGGTAAAACCCATCTGGCAGAATATCTCTCCCTGATTACCGGAGCCTATCTTTTAAGGTCGGATGTCTTAAGGAAGAAGATGTTGGGCATCCCTCTTTTCAGCCATCCCAAAAAAAACATAAAGAAAATCTACGGAGAAAAAACCACAGAGAGAATTTACAAAAAGATGAGTTCAGAGGCGCTAAAATGGCTAAAAAGGGGGCGGCCGGTTATCTTAGACGCCACATTCAGCAAAGAGAAACACAGGAAAAAAATAAGGGAAGCGGCTGAAAGGTCAGGATTTCCTTATCTTTTTGTAGAGTGCTATGCCCCGGAAAAAAAGATATTAGCCCGGCTGAAACAAAGGGCAAAGAAAAAAGAAATCTCCGACGCCACAGTGGAGGTTTATCTAAAAAGAAAACAGAAATTTGAAAAAATAAAACTAAAAAGACGCTTTCTTAAACTTAACACCCAAGGGAACAATGTTGAACAAAAGGCAAATAGGGTCCTGAAAAAACTGCTGTCTCTTGACACCGAGAGGATTTAGAGCCGCTTCTTATAAAGACCGGAGGAGGCGCTAATTCACTCCCGAAAGGATAAACCGAAGCCACGTATTCAACAGGCTAAAATCCAGCCAAAGAGATGCTGGTTCTATAATTTAAAGTCTGACCGAAATAAGGCAGGCGGCAATTTAGGAGGGTGAGTTATTGGAAAGGAACCGGGCTCCTTAAGTCCTATATCTTTTTTGACTTGTTAGGTTAGATATGAAATTATAATGGTTTATTCTTCGCCAAATAACAGCCAATGCCAAACCGGTAAAACTTTTACCTTAAAACCATTATCATAAGACCTTTCTTCAAAAGTATTCTGAGAAAGCAGAATTCCTTTTTTGACCCTAAATTCTTTCATAAAACAAAGAAGTCCCTTAAAATCTTGATTATTCAATTTAGTTTTATTTTTAACCTCAATTGGAATCAATCTTTTTTGTTCTTTCAAAACAAAATCTACCTCATATTTGTCGCGAAAATAATGTGTTTTAACCCCTTCTCTTCCCAAAAGTTCTCTTGCCACTATACTTTCTAATATAAAATCAGAAGAGGCGTTGCCAAAAAGATTAATTAGGCCGCTATCTGAAAGATAAACCTTTGAAGAACTCCTTATCTTTTTACCGGAAGAAAAACTGAAATTGTTAAATCTAAAAATCAAATATGCTTTTTCTAAATAAGTAAGGTAATTTTCTGTATAGATGCGGGTTAGTCCAACGTTCTTTGCCAGGTTTGAGATATTTAAAACTTGGCCAGAAATATCGGCTAAATAGGTAAACATTCTTTCTAATTTCTGCGCCTCGCGAATATTGTATAGAGAAACTAAATCTCGATAAATCACCTTCTCTAAAACATCTTCTCTTAACAATTTTTGCCATAAAAATGGTTCTTTAACAGACAAAAGATGAGGAAAGCCCCCTTTAATTAGATAATTTTTAAATAAAATTTTTATCTCATTTTCATAAGGAGATAATTGTCTTTTTTTAAAAAACTCCAAAAAATTTTCATCTTGGCGGAAGTTATAAAAAACAAATTCTTTAAAAGAGAATGGCAAAATTACTTCTTCTACTGTCCTTCCTGCTAAAGATTCCGTTCCTTTTTTAAAAAGAGAAGCCGAAGAACTTGAAACCAAAAATTTAATAGGATATTTTTTATCAAAATATTTTTTTACTACAAATTGCCAGTTATCCAAAAAATGAACCTCGTCCAAAAAACAATAAATTTCGCCTTTATCTATTGTTTTTTCTCTTATCTCTTGGTAGGCCTCAAAAATTTTTTCTAAATCAATTCTCAAAGAAGGATCGTCAAAAGTAAGAAAAAGAATATCAAATGGGTCTCTTTTTGACTTTAAAAGAAAATCAATTATTTGATAAAGTAAGGTTGTTTTTCCTGTCCGCCTTGGGCCTTTTATAATAATAATTCTATCTAGTTTTTCTAAATATTTTTTAATTTTTTCTAATACAGGCCTTTGAAAATCAGGCAAAAAAACCTTAGGGACCTCTTTTTCTTTCCACCAGGGATTGTGAAAAAATAATTTTTTTTCCAACTTTTTTTGCATATTCTAACTATAGTGTACAAAAAATGGGAGTATTTTGTCAAGTATAGTATACAATTACCTTATTAGTTGGCTTACCTTCCTGCTAAAATGCGGCGGTGGGAGGAGGATTTGAACCTCCGGTCCGCAAAGCGGACAGTGGTTTTCGAGACCACCCCGTTCAGCCACTCCGGCATCCCACCCTAAAACGATTCAAACGCTGTCTTATTCTTTTAAGAATCCTCTCCTGAATGGGAGTAGGTATTCCTGCCCTTTTCCCCAATCTTACCACCTCGCCCTGGTAATAATCAATCTCGTCAATATTTCCCTTTTCTTTTTCGCCTCTTGCCCGGCTGACAATGCTTCCAATTTTTTTCCTAAAAAGAAGCAGAAAAGACAAGGGAAGTTTGTCAAGCAAGAAGGCAAGCAATTTCAGAGGAATCCCGGGCAGATTGATAAAGCCCCTACCAGCGGCTTTTACTACCCTTATGTATTCTTTCAGACAAAGAAACTCCTCTTCGGCAATTCTTTTTTCTTCAAACCCCTTTTTCAAAGAAACCCCCCAACTACTTGAGGCCATTCCTATAAGATTCAAAAAAAGTTTGGAAACTTCCATATCAGGAACCCTTGCCGGCTCTATCTCTTTTGCCCTAATGCTCGCCCTTTTGAAAAGGGAAGAAAGTAGTCCCACATCCTTCTTGCCTGAAAAAACCCCGAAAGCCAGACGAACTGGAAGAAAATAAGCAACGCACTGCCTGCCCCCTGCCTTCTCTCTTTCTACCGGATTAAGCAAACTGACCCTAACGACTTGAACCTCTTTCGCTCTTTCCCCCAATACCCTTTCCAGCGCTTCTTTTGCCTCTTTTCCAGCACTCAAACCATTCTGGGATAAAACCAAACAGGGCAATTTTTCCATATTTTTTATTTTCTGATAATAATATCCAACAGCAGGACCCACTGGATTTTTTGTCGTCAAAAAAACAACCTGAGGCAAGAAAGAACAAGAAAACCTGTCTTCCGAGATTAATTTTATCCTTAATTGTCTTGGCTCTTCTCCCTTCCTCCTGACCCAAAGACCCTGCTCTCCAATTGTCTCAATTTCCTCTTTTCTGACAATGCCCAGAACATCAGCCGCTTTTGCCAACTCAAAGGCAAACATCCTCCCGGTCCTGCCGGCAGCCCCGACAACAGCCACCCTTATTGAATTATTGTCTTTCATTGTTTGCTTGGTTGATTGTGTACTATCCAACCACTTCAGTAACAATCTTGATAATTTCCTTGCTGAGGCATCTTCTCCCCCTCCTTACAAGTGGGGGGATTATGCCTTGCCAAATTTGTCACCGAAGCAGTTAGCAACTACAATTAAAATGTTAAGAGCGAGGAAGGTAATTTTTAGGAACTTCCGGAGCCGAGCGGGCATGGTTCGAGCGAGCCTAGCGAGCGAGAGAGCGAGATAAGGACATAAGCGAGCGAGCGCGCTGGGCGAGCGAGCGGTTCCTAAAAATTATCCTTCCGAGCGATTGAATATTGTAAACAATGTCTATCTGCTACCAAAGTGGTTAGCAACTACAATTGATTTATGCCTTCCGGAGGCAAATCACCTATGCCTTATTACCCGGGGAAGCAGTTGGGCTCTCAAAGCAAAATCACAGATAGTAACAGCCAGCATTGCCTCAATTATCGGAACTGCCCGGGGAGCAATACAAGCATCGTGTCGTCCCGAAATTTTCAAATTCTCCATTCTCATCTTTCTGACATTAAGGGTTAATTGAGGCTTTGATATAGAGGGGGTTGGCTTTACAGAAACCCTGACCACAAGGGGCATAGAACTACTGATGCCTCCCAAAACACCTCCGGCGTTGTTTGTTTTGGTAAGAATCCTTCCCTTTTTAAGAAAAAACAAGTCATTGTTTTCCGAACCCCTCATTTTAGCGGCTGAAAAACCGGCGCCAAACTCTACACCCTTAACCCCGGGAATGGCAAACAATGCCTTGGAAATCTGGCCATCAAAATTGTCAAAGATGGGCTCGCCAAGCCCAACCGGCAGGTTTAGAGCCAAACCCTCAATAATCCCGCCCAAACTATCTCCCTCTTTTCTTGCCCTGATTATTGCTCTTCTCATCTTTTCAGCCGCCTTTAGGTCGGCGCATCTTACCGGGTTCTTATAAACATTTCTTCGGATAGAGTTAATCCCTTTCTTCTCTGCCTTTATCCCTCCCAGTTCAACAATATGGGCGAATATCCTTATCTTTAATCTCTTGAGCAATTCTTTAGCCACTGCCCCAGCCAAAACAAAAGAAACAGTCAAGCGGCCAGACGCCCTCCCTCCTCCTCGGTAGTCATTAAACCCTCCGTATTTAATAAGGTTGGTAAAATCAGCATGGGAAGGTCTCAACAGGCCTCTTATTCTCTTATAGGAAGAGGAGTCCACATCTTTGTTCCAAACCAGAAGACAGATGGGGGCTCCGGTAGTAAACCCCTCAAAGACACCCGACAAAATCTCCACCCTGTCCTCTTCCTTTCTAGGGCTTGTAATTCCGCTTGCTCCGGGCTTTCTCTTGTCCAGTTCTTTTTGAATCTCCTCCTTTTTTAATTTTAGGCCCGCAGGACAGCCGTCAATTACAACCCCCAAGCAGGACCCATGGCTTTCCCCGAAACTGGTAATTCTAAACTCCTTTCCAAATGTGTTCATAATAATTTTCTTAACTGTACTATATCTTACCACTTCAGTAACAATTCTTGATAGTTTCTTCTCTGCTGAGGCATCTTGACTAAGGGGTGCATATCGCAGCCGAGCCCTAGAATGGGTTTGCGCTTTAGAAGAAGGTTTGTGAGGCTCGGCGAGATATAGGAGCGCCCGGAAATAAATTTCTTCTTACCGCTTACGGCGACTCCGTGCTCCCCGAGGCAAGATACCTCAGCAGACTTGCTACCAAAGTGGTTGATAAATACTTCTTAATTCTTCAAAAAATGTTGGGAACGACTTAGAAGCGCAGTCAGGATTTTTGACAACTGTCTTGGTTTTGGCTATTAGTCCTAAGATAGCAAAAGCCATAACAATCCGGTGGTCATTTGAATCAATTATCGCTCCCTTGGGCCTTCCTCCCTCAACAAAAAACCTACTTCTTGTTTTTTTTGTCCTGATTCCCATTTTCTTCAATCCTTTTTCCATTTCCTCCAATCTGTTTGATTCTTTATATTTTAATCTTTCAATCCCTGATATTTCGCTTGTTCCCTTTGCCACTGCTGATAGAACGCAAACTACAGGAAAAAGGTCAGGGCAGTCCCTTACATCCGCCTGAATAGCCCTGAGGGCTGATTTTTCAACAATTACCTCCTTCTCCTTTACTGCTATTTTCGCTCCCATCTGCTTCAAAAAGTCAATAATCTTTCTGTCCGGCTGAAAACTTCTCTGATTTAAATTTTTTACCCTTACCCGGCCGGCAATTGCCCCGCCAGCCAAAAAGAAAGAAGCCGAAGACCAATCCGCTTCCACTCGGTACTCCCCGGGCCTGTAAGACTGCCTTTTTATTCTAAACCTTTTCAGGTCTCTTGAAAAGTTTACATTCACCCCAAACGCCCTCTGGGAGTTAATTGTCATTAAAACATAGGAGGATGACTCCAAGGGAGAAGTTAGTTCTATCTCCACTTCTTTTCTTGCCAAGGGAGAAACCAGCAAAAGAGCAGAAATAAATTGGGAACTGATATCTCCTCTTATCTTTGTCTTGCCTCCTAAAAAATTGTCTTCAACAATTACAAGGTTTTTTCTTTTCCTTGCTCTAACTCCCAGGTCTCTTAGCGCCCTAAGAAGAGGGGCAATGGGTCTTCTCATCAAAGAAGGCCTTCCTGTCAAGATGCACCTGCCTTTTATTAGAGAACAGACAGCAGTCATCAGCCTAAGGGTGGTTCCCGACTCCCAGCAAAAAAGATTCTGTCTGGGAGAAAAAAATTTACCGCCCTCAACCTCCCAAAAACTCTTCCCCTTTCTTATCTTAACCCCAATTGCCCCTAAACAGGCCCCTGTTGCCTCGGTATCCCGGCAGACCAAGGGAGAGATTATTTTACTCTTTCCGTTTGACAGACCAGCCAAAATCAATGCCCGATGGGTATCGCTCTTTGAAGAAGGAACTGAAATTGTCCCTGCCAACCTGCCCTTTTGAATAACAATCTCTTTCATTTTTTATCAAATGAGCCGGCTGGAAAAGAACCAATAATTTTTAAGAATGTCGTATTTTCAGCCAACTCTTTTAGAACAATTTTCATTTTCTTCTCTTTCCTGTGGCCCTCAAATTCCAAAATAAAATTATATTCCCAGGGAGAACCCAAAAGGGGCCTTGATTCAAGTTTGGTTAAATTTATCTTTCTTCGGGCAAAAATCTTAAGAACCCTAAAAAGAGAGCCGGGCACATGCTTCAAGCCAAATATAACAGATGTCTTGTCCCTGCCTGTGGGCTCCCTTTCTTTTTTTGAAAGGACCAAAAATCTAGTAAAATTCTGGAGATTGTCTTCAATTCCTTCTCTTAGAACCTTCATTCCATAAATTTGTGCCGCTCTCTTTGAGGCAATAGCCGCCCAGTTGGTCATTTTCTTTTCTTTTATCAATCTTACGCTGGCGGCAGTATCATAAAAGGGAATGGCCTTGTATTTTTTCTTTTCTAAAAACCGCCGGCACTGGCCCAACGCCTGATAATGGGAGTAAACCCCCTTTATTGACCTTAGTGTTTGCTGAGGAAAAGAGATAAGGCAGTGTCTTATTCTTAAAAAAATCTCGGCGTAAGGAGAGAGGGTATATTTCAAAAACAGGTCATAAACGCTTCCCACGGTTCCTTCCAGGGAGTTCTCAAGAGGAACCACAGCAAAATCTACCTCATCCTTTTTTAATGCCTCAAAGACATCTAAAAATGTTTTGAAGGCAAGGGTCTCTACCGAAGAGTTAAAATAAGAAAAGATCGCCTCCTCACTGTAGGCGCCGGGCTCTCCCTGGAACGCCACCTTTGCTTGAGGAGAAAAACTATTTTTGGCTCTTTCTGGCATCTTTAATTAAAAGTTTCAATATCTTTTCCACCAGAGAAGGATCTACCTTCTTTCTCCTGGCGGTTTTTTTTGCCTGTCTTAAGACCATTTCTTCTCTTTTTCTATCCAGAATCGGGATACCGCTTTGTTTTTTAAGTTTGCCTAATTTTGAAACAACCTTCTTTCTTTCAGAAATAAGGTTGATAATTTTTTCATCAATCCTGTCTATCTTTTCTCTGAGTTTTTGAATCTCCTTGCTTTTGCCTGCTTTCAAAAAGGAGAGCAAAACCTGGCCCGGGGCGGTGCTTTCTTTCCTGCTAAGGGCAAAATAATCCAGATAATTGCCGGCTGAAAATCCTTTTATTCTCGCCTTTTTGCCCTTTTTGCCCATAGCAATGCCAATAATATTTTCTCCCTGCTTCTTTGCCTCCCTGATTAAACGCAAAACAGCCCTGTTTGTTTTCTCTCCTTGGGAAAGAACAGCGATTTTAATAATATCTGGACCAAAAGATGACATCCTTTTTTTAATCTTTCTTAAATCACCAATTTTAAGGGCGTCTTTGAAATTATGATAACTTAGGATGATTTTTGTCTTTGAGTTCCTCTTCAGGGCAGAAAGGCTAATTTTCATTTTTTCCAAGAAAGTTAACTCAACATCCAGATACTCAAAACCCAATCTGATTCCTTCCCTTATTAGTTTTAGTTTTTTCTCCTCTGGAAAATAAAACCGGCCGCCCTCCTCCTTTGCTCTTATGGTCAAAATCGCCGGTATTTTCCACTTTTCTAAAATTTTTTTAAGTTTTCGGATCTCAGCTATTTTTATTCCCGGATATGAATCTATTCTCAACTCAATTATCTCTGCCCCTTTTCTTTTGGCCGTTTTTATCTTTTCTTCCAACTTTCCAAAATCGCTCCTTATAAAAATAGGCGAGGCAATCTTACCTCTGTTTTTATTTATCTTCTTTTCCATTTTTCTTCAAGTCTTCTCACCTCTCTTTCGCCGATGCCGAAATGGTGAGCAATCTCATGCCAAACAACGAGCCTAACTAGTTCAGATATCCTCTCGGCTGAGGAAGCCAATCTTTCAATGGGTTCTTGAAAAATAGTAATCTTGTCTGGCAATCTCATGCCAAAACTCCTGTTCCAGGCAGTTTTGGGAACCCCCTGATAAAGCCCTAAAAGCAAACTTCCCATTTTCATCCCCACCTGCTTTAACTCATAGGCCGAGGGCTTTTTCTCAACAACGATAGCCACATTGTCCATCTTCTTCCGGATATACTCCGGCAAAGAAGTTACTGCTTTTTCAACCAATTGCTCAAATCTCTCTTCTGTTATTTTTTGTCTCATATGTACTATACTGACTACTTCAGTGATGATTCTTGATGATTTCCTTGCTGAGGCATCTTGTTGAGGTGGAGCATATCGCAGCCGAGCCCCAGAATAGGTTTGCATTTCAGAAGAGGGTTTGTGAGGCTCGGCGAGATATAGAAGCGCCTGGGAATAAATTTCTTCCTACCACTTACCGCGACTTCGTGCTCCCCGAGGCAAGATGCCTCAGCAAATTTGTTACCAAAGTGGTTAGCAATAAACCTCATAATTATCTGTAAAAAGCCATTAAGGCACGCCTCATTGCCTGCTGGGGCGGCTTTCTTCTGGTATAGTATTCAAACTGGTAAAATGCCTGATAAAGAAGCATTTCTGCTCCGGAAATAATTTTCGCTCCCTTCTTTTTTGCTTCTTTGAGCATCCTTGTCAGATAGGGCTGGTAAACAACATCCATTACCAGTTGCTTTTTTGAGAAAACATCCCGAGGCACCGGCGAAATTTTCTCATAGGGGGCCATTCCCAGAGGCGTGGCATTGATAATAATATCAAAATCTCTTAATTCCTCTAATGCATCAAATCCGCTAAATTCACATTTCCATTTTTTTGCCAAATCGGCCGCCTGTTGAAGATCTTTATTAAAAATTTTTATTCTCCCTCCTCTTTTCTTCAAGCCATAAACAATCGCTCTTGAGACTCCTCCTGCTCCGATTATTCCAATTTTCTTTCCTTTAATTCTTGTTCTTTTTTCAATCGGCTTTAAGGCGCCCAGCCAGTCGGTATTGTATCCTTTCAGCAAGCCATTCTGATTAACTATGGTATTTACCGCTCCAATTTCTTCCGCCGCCCTGTCTGTCTTGTCTAAATATTTCATTACCTTTGTCTTATGGGGCATTGTGCAGCTTACTCCCCTTATTCCAAGTATCCTTATCGCCTCTATCGCTTTTTTTACCTCTTTTAATTTTACCCGGGCGGCCAAAAAAACAAACCTATCGTCTATCCCCAACGCCCTGTATCCTGCATTGTGTATCAAGGGAGAAAGGGAATGTTCAATTGGGTCTCCTATTACCAGACAAAGTTTTGTTTTGGCAGAAAACATAGATTGCCTTTTGCCCACCTTGGCAAAAAAATTCAAAATATAAACCGAACCATACAGGGTTCAGAATCTCAAATGTCAAATGTCAAATCTCAAATCCAAATCTTAAATCTTAAATCTGTTTTTTGCTATTTTTAGATTTATTAGATTTGACATTTGACATATGGTTTAACATTTGACATCTAACATTCCGCTTGCCTTTTGTTAGGTTTTGTCGCAAAGAGCCTTCATTATTTTCTCCAGAGACTGGAGAGGGCTCTGGTCTGAATTGTCCAGAATAAAATCAGACCTCTTCTCGTAGAGGGGCATTCTCTGATAATAAACCCTGATGTCCGGCCTGCCTAAAGACGGACGCCATTTTTTATTGTAGTCCGGGTCCTGCCCTAGTCGTTTTCTCAAAACGGATTCAGAAACCTTAAGAAATATAATAAACCGGCCGGGAAGGTCTTTTACCAGATTATAGTTGTACTCTCCAAAGGTTAGCCCGTTCTTAAATTCTACATCGTTAACGAAAAGTCCTCCTCCACAATCAACAACGATTTTATTCTTTTTTAACAGATTTTTTAATACCTGGGTTTCCAACAAGCGAAATAAACGCCATCCCCTTTCTTTAACAATCCTTTCAATCGGGCATCCTGCCTGTCTGACTACCAATCTGTCTGTTTCCAGTATTTCAAAATTTAACCTTTCAGCCAAGAGTCGTGCCAGGGTGCTCTTTCCTGCTCCTCTAAAGCCGGTCAGAAAAATCCTTGTTTTCATTGGAGAATCTCATCCAAGGGATGGTAATCTAGATTAAAAGCCTCAGCCACTGGCTTATAGACAATTTTCCCCTCAACAATATTCAGCCCTTTAGCCAAGGCAGGGTCTTCCTTAGCCGCTTCTTTGTATCCCTTATTGGCAAGTTTTAAGGCATAGGGAAGAGTGGCATTAGTAAGAGCAAAGGTGGAACTTCGGGCAAAGGCACCGGGCATATTGGCTACACAGTAGTGAAGCACGCCATGGACCTTAAAGACCGGATCGCTGTGGGTGGTGGGATGGCTGGTGGCTATACAGCCGCCCTGGTCTATGGCTACATCCACTACCACTGAATTCGGCATCATCTTTTTTATCATTTCTTCTGTCACCAATTTAGGCGCCTTGGCTCCGGGTACCAGGACCGCTCCAATTACAGCGTCTGCGTTTTTTATCTCTCTCTCAATACTTTGGGGATTGGACATTAAAAGAGTCACATTAGGAGGCAAAACATCAGCAAGATATCTTAACCTCTTAGAACTAATCTCAAAGAGGACAACCTCTGCCCCCATCCCAGCGGCTACCTTGGCAGCGTTGGTTCCTACTATCCCTCCGCCTATTATTACCACCTTGGCAGGTCTGATGCCGGGGACTCCTCCCATTAAAACACCCCGTCCGCCGCAAGGCAGGGCAAGATAGTAAGCAGCAATATGAGCAGCCATTTTCCCAGCCACCTCGCTCATCGGCGCAAGAAGAGGAAGAAATCCTCCTTCTTCTTCCACCGTTTCATAGGCAACACAGACAACCTTTCTTGCCATCATTGCCTTGGTCAGTTGAAAAGAAGAAGCAAAATGAAAATATGTAAAAAGAATTTTGCCCGGCTTCAATAGGTCGTATTCTTCAGGAAGGGGCTCTTTAACCTTGATAATCATTTCCGCCTTCTCAAACACCTCCTTGGCTTTATCAACAATAACAGCCCCTGAAGCAGCGTATTCCCTGTCTTCAATTCCGCTGCCCAAGCCGGCTGATTTTTCAACCAATACCTTGTGTCCGGCTTGGACAAAGGCTGAGACCCCGGCCGGGGTAATTCCCACCCTGTTCTCGTTGTTTTTAATCTCTTTTGGCACGCCAATAATCATAAACTATTTATGTTTCCCCTTAATTTGTTAAACAAACTGTTAACAAACTAATTCAGGAAGCATAATGTTTTGTTTCTTTTCTATAGCTGTGCTATATCTAACCACTTCAGTAACAATTCTTGATGATTTCCTTGCTGAGGCATCTTGACTAAGGGGAGCATATCACAGCCGAGCCCCAGAGTAGGTTTGCGTTTCAGAAAAAGGTTTGTGAGGCTCGGTCAGATTTTGGAAGCGCCTGGAAATAAATTTCTTCCTACTACTTACCGCGACTTCGTGCTCCCCGAGGCAAGATACCTCAGCAGATTTGCTACCAAGACGGTTAGCAAGTGCATCTATAGCCCTTTTTAAAAATGCATATCTTCCTCTAAATCGGCTAAATAGTCCTCAAAACCTCTTCCCTGCTAAACTCCCTCTCGCAATAATTACACCTTACAATCTCTTTTCCTTCTTTTTTCAATATCCTAAACCTTGGCCTTGCCTCCGGGTCATGATTAACAACGCAATGACTATTTGGGCAACGAAGGAAAGAGGTCTGACTATAAATCTCCTTGGGAGGCTCCACCTTCATTTTTCTTATCCTGTTGTCTCTTACAATATTAAATGTTGTCTGGGGAGCAATAAAACTAATAAGAGCCAGCGTCCTATCCGGAAGAAAAACATTTTCCAGAATTAAAACGTCTTTTCTTTTAAGTTTCTGAGAGGGAACATTTTCAATAGAATGAATAACGCTGTCTTCTCTAAAAACCCGCTCTGTTTTAAGGTATCTTTCTATCTTCTCTGCGGTTCCGCTCTCAAGATGATCTAAAACAGTCCCGTTTCTAAGGGGACGAAAATATCTCTCTCCCTTTTTCCTACTGGCTAAATACTCATTGATATTAACTTCCTTAATAATCTTTTTCTCAACCTCGGGGAAGCCGGAAAGAACGGTCTTTTCAAAGCGATTTCTCTGGCTCCACAACAAAAGATACATCCTGGTAGGGATGCCATACCAGGACTGCTTATCAAGAATAAGTCGCCGGTCAAAGCGAATTTCAGGAGAAATTTCATCAACATAAGGCAGGGGGTGCATTATCTTTACATCTTTCTTCCATCTTTCCAAAATATCCAAGGTAATCCGATAGCGGCCCTTCACTCTTTTAAGTTCTACCGGGTCGCTATATCTTTCCTCCTGGATCCGGGTGACATAAACAATATCACAATCTTTAAGGTCCTCAACTGACTGGCTTTCAAAGACATTAAGCCCTCTTTTGTATTCCTCAGGCAGCCTTGTTTCCGGACAGGAAACCAATTTAAAGCGGACATTATCCTCGGGAGTAAATGTCTTCAAAAGGGAATGGACAGTCCTGCTGTATTTCAAGTCTCCTAAAAATCCAAAGGTAAAATTTTTCAGTCGGCCCAGGGTTTCTAAAATAGTAAGGCGGTCTAAAAGCGTTTGAGAGGGATGTTCGTGGGCTCCGTCTCCGGCATTCTGGATTGAAATCTGGGAGAAACCCGCTCTTTCCAAAACCTCGGCTATAAAGGTGCTCACCCCTTCCTCTCTTGACCTGATAACGATTATTTGGGCTCCCTGAATTGCCAGCATCCTGGCTGTATTGGCAAAACTTTCCTTTTTTGCCAAGGAGGTGGATTCCGGACCACTGATAATTCTTGTTGGCCAGCCCAACAATCTTGCCGCTTCTTCGTAAGAGCCCAATGTTCGGGTGCTGGGTTCTAAAAACAAAAGGCAAACCTTGGGTTTCTTTTCAATCTTTGCTTGGTCAGGGGTAGACCGCTGTCTGGCATAGGGAATCATTTCTCTTGCTCCCTTGACAATTTTATCAACCTCCTCCCTTCCCAAAGCGTCAATGCTGGTAATATGCTTCATATCTTTCTTAAAATCCTACTATCTGGCTCTACCTTTGTCAAGGTAAATATTTACTGTACTGCCCAACCACTTCAGCGACAATTCTTGATAATTTCTCTGCTGAGGTATCTTGACTAAGGGGAGCATATCGCAGCCGAGCCCCAGAATAGGTTTGCGCTTCAGAAAAAGGTTTGTGAGGCTCGGTCAGATTTTGGAAGCGCCTGGGAATAAATTTCTTCTTACCACTTACGGCGACTTCGTGCTCCCCGAGGCAAGATGCCTCAGCGGGTTTGCTACCAAAGTGGCCAACAACTACATATTACCTCTCTATTAAGGACTCTTTAACCTTTGTTCCGAAATGCCTTCCTCCCTCTTCCAGATGGACCAAAACCTCGTCCCCCTTCTTTAATCTTGAGACGGAAACAGGTTTTTTTTCTTTTGAAACAAGATTAACTGTTTCAGCGTTTTGCAAAATAATGCTAATCAGCCCGCCCGGGGTTATTGCCTCAATCAGAAGCATAGGCCTTCTTTCAATTTTTACCCTCCCTACATACTCTGTTCTCGTTGCTCCCTTTTCATCTGAAATCAAAATCCTGTCCCCGGCTTTTACCTCTGAAAGGTATTTTGTCTTGTTCTCCTCTGCCATTATATAACTATGAACCGCCCCAGCATTTACCCTAAACGGCCTCGGTTCTACATAAGGATTTTTCAGCGTCTCCCCATGAACCAGAAAAAAACCGTTTGATTGAGAACCCACAAGCATTCCCTCTCCTTCTCTTAAAATGGCAATGGTGTCAATACAAACCCTGTCTCCCAGACCTAAGGATTGAATTCTTGTAATTTTGCCCAATCTGATATCAACTGTTGAGACAGAAAAACGGCCCAAAACCTCCTTGGCTTTCTTTATATCTCCGACTTCTTTTACCAAAAGAACCACACCATCTATTCCTTTTTCTAAAATTCCCAAACCCAGTTCTATTTCCTCCGGCTTTTCAATAAGGGCTAAAAGTTTTGCTTCCTTGTTTTTGGCAATCAGATTTTCTAAGGGGATAATCTTCCAATTCCTGGCAGAAACCAAAACATAGGCCGCTCTTTTTGAGGCAGATAGTGCCAGGTCTTCCTTCTCTTTAGAGTCAATTTCAACAAAAGCCAAACTATTTTCTTTTAGATTCTTGAGATCTTCTTCCTTTCTTATTCTCGAAATTTCAATATCGCTACCCGAGTCAAAACTGGCTACCTTTATGCCTCTGGCTAACTGTTTTGCCTTTTTCGCATTTTCCCCGTTCAAAACAAAATTCCCTATCCCTGATTCAATTGAACTGGTCAGCAGGGGTTTTATCTCTTCCCAACTGCCATCTAATTTTATCCAAAGTGGCCTTGTCATAATAGTTCAACTGCCTTATCGGCTGATTCCCCCTGATGAACTATCGCCGCCAGTGCCCTGACCATCTTTTCTGGATTTTTGTGTTGAAAGACATTTCTGCCAATAGAAACGCCTCTGGCGCCTGCTCTCATTGCGCTTGAGACCATCTCAAGAACCTCTCTATCTGAACCCATTTTGGGACCTCCGGCAATAACTATAGGCACTGAACATCCAGAAACCACCTCCCTAAAGGAATCAATATCGCCTGTATAATTGGTTTTAATAATATCTGCCCCCAATTCTGCTCCAACCCTAACAGCCAATTTTATCCATTCAGGATTATGCTCGTTATCAATCTTGTCTCCCCTGGGATACATCATCGCCAATAATGGCATACCCCACCTGTCGCAGGCATCAGCCACATATCCCAACTGCCTTGTCATTTCAGGTCCATTTTTTGCTCCAACGTTAATATGAACGGAGACGCCATCGGCTCCCAAACGAATCGCCTCCTCAACAGAAGAAACCAAGGCCTTGTAGTTCGGATCAGGGTCTGCCTTTGTGCTTGCCGAGATATGGACAATCAGTCCTGTTTCTCCCGAAAAGCAGTTTTTGACAATTCCTTTGTGGAGCAAAACCGCATCTGCCCCCCCCTTGGCTACCTTGCCGATAGCCTCGGCCATATCAACCAAACCATCAATCGGCCCCAAACTTACCCCATGGTCCATAGGCACCACAATTAAATTCTTTGATTCCTTATTAAACAGCCTCTTAAGCCGTATTTCTTTTCCTTTTGCCATAGTTTTTTATAAACTACTACTGACTAAAACAATTCGACCTTTTCCTAAAAATAAAATAGCCCCTTTCAAGGGGCTGATTTTGTTTAAGTGCTTTTTACCTTATTTTTATTTTTTACACCACAAAACCAACCCCTTCATAAGGGCTAAAGAAATAAAAATTAAAGAAAAATGTCTGGCTTTGATTATCTAATAACATCGCGCTATGGAATAATACACTAGCCCAACAAAGATGTCAAGTCCTTTACCTTGTCCTTCTTCTCCCAGGCAAAGCCCGCCTTTTCTCTGCCAAAGTGACCAAAGCAAGCAGTTTTCTGATAGATAGGCTCCAGCAGGTTCAACTGCCTTATTATTCCGCCGGGCGAGAGGTCAAAAATCCTGGAGGCAGCAGCCTTCAGCCGTTTTTCATCCACCCTGCTTGTTCCAAAGGTATCAACTGCAAATTCCGTGGGCTTGGTCCCGCCGATAACATAAGAGAGTTTAACCAAGCATTTCTCTGCCAGGCCGGCTCCAACAATGTTTTTGGCTATGTAGCGAGCCATATAGGCCGCGGACCTGTCCACCTTTGTGGGATCCTTGCCGGAAAAAGCGCCGCCGCCAATAGGTACCTCGGGCCCGTAGGCGTCAACCACATTTTTTCTTCCGGTCATACCTGTGTCCGATACAGGCCCTCCAATAACGAATCTTCCTGTATTATTAATGTAAAATTTTGTTTTCTTGTCTAAAAGAGAGCCGCAGACAGGCCTTATTACCCTTTTAATAATATCCTCTTTAATCTGCGATTGAGAAACGTCCGGGTCGTGTTGAGCGGCAATCACCACGCTTGTCAAACGCTTAGGCAGTCCATTTTCATATTCAATGGTCACCTGCGACTTTCCGTCAGGCCTCAGATAGGGAAGAATTTTGTTTTTCCTTACATCTGTAAGTTGCTTGGTTAGTTTATGGGCTAGAACTATGCCTAAAGGCATCAGTTCCGGGGTTTCATTTGTGGCATAACCAATAGATATTCCCTGGTCGCCTGCTCCCTGTTTTTTTGTTGCTGTCTTCCTTACCCCCCTGGCAATATCCGGCGATTGCCCGGAGATAGAGTTCAAAATTCCCACCGTATGACCATCCAGTCCATAATCAGGCCTATCATAGCCGATGTCCAAAATTGTCTTTCTCGTCAGCCTGTTAAGGTCAACCCAGGCCGTTGTTGTAATCTCTCCGGCGATAATAACATAGCCCTTTGAGGTAAAAACCTCACAAGCCACCCGTGCCGATTTGTCCTGCTTTAGAATCTCGTCCAAAATGGTATCGGCGATGATATCAGCCATCTTGTCCGGATGTCCCGGGCAAACCGATTCGGCTGTTTGAAGATTTCTTCTCATATATAAATAAACTTTTTACATCTTACACTATAGGCAAGCAAAAGTCAACTTTTTTATTTCAGACAAAATCTCCTTGGCTGCTCTTCGGCAGTTATCCTCTGTCATTATAGCCTCTGATACTGCCACCCCATCTGCTGACCATTCTGCTGTCTTTTTAACATTGTTTTTGTTTATACCGCCGATTGCCATAATCGGCAGGTCAATTTTTTCTTTAATCTTCTTAATCATAAGTGGCTCAATTAATGAGGCATCTTTCTTTGTCCTGCTGGGGAAAAGAGCGCCAAGGGAAAGATAGTCGGCTCCGTCTGCCTGGGCTTTTTCTGCTTCTTTCAATGAATGAACTGTCCGTCCAATAATTTTATCAAAGGGAAGCATCTTTCTCGCTGTCCTTACGGGCAGGTCTTTATCTCCAAGATGAACCCCGTCTGAATCCACAGCCAAGGCAATGTCCAGATAGTCATTGATTAAAAAAAGAACCCCTGTCCTTTGGCACAATTTCCTAAATGAAACAGCATTTTTTAGTACCCTTCTCTTGTCATTTATTTTATCCCGGTATTGGACCGCCTTTACTCCTCCTGAAATTGCCTCTTTTAGTTTTTCAATCGGTTTTCTCTTCTTGAGGTATTTGGCATCTAGAATCAGACAAAGGGGGAACAATCTTTTAATTTTTTCTTTCCTGACAATTTTAGAAACAATTTCTTTTTCCAAAGAATACAACAAAAAGCGCTTCTCTTGAAGTTTTCGCCATTTTTTAATTTTCAAAAACTTGAAATACTCCTCCAGCACCCTTAAAGATTCCTCAACCCTTTTGGCATTGGCAATAACTATCTCCTCAATGCCTTGCCTTGCCCCTTCATTAGCAAGAATTAAAGAAGCGCCAATATCTTTTCCGCGGGAGTTAAGCAACTGCAATTTCAAGCCACCACTTGCCTTTGTTAAAAAATGGCGCATCTTCTTAAACTCCCTTATCATTCTTAAATCTTTTAAAACAAAACGGCAGGTATCCTCCAGCACCCTCAATCCCTCATCAAGCCGTCCAAAATTGGCATCCAAAACAGAAACAATATTTTTATCCAAATTTATCATCCCTATTAGAATCTCAAAACTCAAATCTCAACCTTGAACCACATAGGGTTCAGGGTTGCCCTGTACCCGACGTGGTACAGGGCAAATCTCAAAATTACATCTCAAAATTCAAAATTATTATTTTATTTTAAATCCTAAACTCTAAATTCCGGGCGAAAAATTCATTTTGCATTTTGAATTGTCATTTTGAGATTTGCATTTTGAGATTTGAATTAAATTTATGTCATTTTGCATTTTGAGATTTGCATTTTGAATTTTAAGTTGCGCTTTGCGCTTTTCTATGCCATCTTACCAAATTTAACTCATAAATCAAGAAAAAAAATTTAAAGGATAAATCTTGCACTAAAAATTTTGGTGAGAGGCTTATAAAATTAGAAATCTTTGTTATAATGCAAATAAGTATTAATACCTTTTATAGATAAAAATTGGAAAAACATAAACTTTACAAAAAAGGTCGACCCACGCACTGAAATAAAGTTTGGTGCGTGGTAAATTTTTAAGCAAACTTTAGAAGAGTACATTTAAAACTTGGTAGGCAAAATCGGCTTCGGACTAACAAAATCCAAAAATATCTAATGTATTTGAGATAAGCAACTAATTATTATGAACCAAAAAGAGACTAAAAAAACAATTAGAACATTCGCATTGGCTTCATTTTTAAATGATTTGGGCTCTGATATGATTTATCCAATTTGGCCATTGTTTGTAACATCTGTTTTAGGCGCACCGATGTCTGCGCTTGGCTTCATAGATGGTTTGGGCGAAGCAATTGTTTCAATCTCGCAAGCCGTCTCAGGTTATATCTCTGATAGAATAAGAAAAAGAAAGATTTTCGTTTGGATAGGTTATCTGTTTGGGTCGTTATCGAGAGTTGGTTATGCGATATCTTCAGTTTGGCAACATCTAATTCCATTTAGAATTTTGGATAGAGCTGGAAAAATAAGGAGTGCTCCAAGAGATGCTATTATTGCGGATATTTCTACAAAAGAAAACAGGGGTAAGAACTTTGGATTGCTCCGAGCTATGGATAATCTTGGCGCTGTCTGTGGTATTATAGTTTGTATTTTATTTTTTAAATTATTGGGATATAGAAACTTGTTTTTACTAGCAGCGATACCATCAGTAATTGGCGCTTCACTAATCTTCCATTTGATAAGAGAAAAAAAGCCAGCAGATATTAAGATATACAAAGGACTTTCTCTAAAAGATTTAGACAAGAATTTTAAATTATTTCTCTTACTAAGTTCTTTCTTCGCTTTAGGTTCTTTTAGTTATTCTTTTTTACTGATATACGCAAAGGAATTTGGCTTTCAGACAGCATTCGTACCTGTATTGTATCTCGTATTTACCGCCGTTGCTTCTATTTTTTCCGTACCTTTTGGAAAATTATCGGATAAGATTGGCAGAAAACAAGTATTGATGTTATCTTATATTTTTTGGGGATTGGTATGTTTGAGTTTTATATTTTTTCGAAGCCATTTGGCAATTATTTTGGCATTCGTTTTATATGGCTTGCATAAAGGAGCATTAGAACCAGTCCAAAAAACATTTGTATCAGAATTATCCCCGATAAAATACAGAGCCAGTAGTTTGGGCGGTTTTCAGATGGCTGTTGGCTTATGTGCTTTGCCCGCTTCTCTTATTGCGGGCGTACTCTGGGATAAAATAAGTATATTCATGCCATTCTATTTTTCACTGAGTTTAACTGCTCTATCAATCATAATGTTAATATTTGTAAAGGAAAACAAGAGTGCTTAAAATAATATATCTCTAAACCGACTTTCTTCGCACCAGGTTTTCTTCGGCACTTATGCACTCGCCTAATAGCGAATAAAAGAGAAATCAAAGATTTCCCCAAATCGCCGTAGGCAATTTCTTTTATTCGCAAATGTTGTACGGAAATATCTTTAAGTTGCCATTGAAGGCGACTTTTATAAAAGGCGACAAAAAATAATTTTTGAAAGCGAGTCTTTCAATTTCAATCGGAGAAAGAATGTAAAACATTCCTCATTTCTTCTTTTTCAGAGAAGGAAAATATAGAATATTATTTAAAAAAACTATCGTCGGTGAGAAATACTCTCTACAAGGCCATAAATAACAGGAATCACAACGAGTGTCAGCATCATTGAAACTAACAAACCGCCAATTACAGTAATTGCCATTGGCCTCATCATCTCTGATCCTTCTTGAAAAGATAAAGCCATAGGCAGCATTCCAAATATGGTCGTTAAAGAAGTAATGAGAATTGGTCGAAGCCGGGTGGTACCACCTTCAATTAAAGCATTCAATGTATCCATTCCTTTTTTGCGTAATTGATTAACATAATCAATTAAAACAATAGCGTTATTTACCACAATACCGGCAAGCATTATTATGCCCATAAAAGAAGTCAAAGACAATGTTTGACGGGTAATAAACAAAGCCCAGCCAACACCAATAAAAGCCAATGGTATTTCAAACATTACAATAAAAGGATAAACTAATGATTCAAACTGCGAAGCCATTACCATATAAACTAATAGAATTGCTAAAATTAAGGCACCAGTTAATACTTTAAAACTATCCTTCATCTGTTTATAAGAACCGCCGTATTCAATAAAATAACCAACTGGCAACGAATAATCAGCTAATTCTTTTTTAATATCCTTCACAACACTACCAATATCTCTGCCAACGGTATTTGCGGTCACTAAAACTACTCTCGATTGATCTTCTCGGTTAATTTTAACAGGACCTTGCTTTTTTGATATCTCAGCCACCTGCCCTAATAAAATAGGCTTGCCTAAAGGTGAAAAAATAGTGATTCTCTTTATATCTTCAATATCTTGTCGGTATTCAGGACGATACCGAACTCTAATATCAATCTCCTCTCCGGCTTGACGAAGTTTGGTAGCGACAACCCCCTGCATAGAATTTCTAACCGTGGCTCCAATTTGGCCTAGAGAAAGCCCTAAATGAGCGGCTTTTTCCCGGTCAATTTTAATGGCCATTTCTGGCTTACTTTCAACCAAACTACTTTTCGCATCTCTTATCCCTTCTATTTTAGATATTTTTTTGGCGATTTCATTACCAATTTCTTTTAACCGAGATAAATCCTTGCCAAAAATTTTTATTTCAACAGGGCTGCTGCCACCAAGCATTTGTTGACTCATATCCATAAAACTAATTTCTGCTTCTCTGATTTTAGGCAAATTTTTTCTAATTATTTCTTGAATTTCCTGGCTAGAAAACTGACGGTCTTTTTTGTCTTTTAACTTAATCATAATCGTTGCCTCATTAACCTCACTTGAGCCAAAACCCATACCAACATCCATTTTGCCGCCTTCGTATAAGCCCCCAAAACTACTCACACTATCTACATCTTTTAATTTCAAAATAACATCCTCTATTTGACCTACGACTTTGCTGGTTTCTTCCAAGGAAGTACCCGGAGGCATTTTTAATTGTAAAATTAATGTTGGTCGGTCACCGAGAGGAATAAATTCAGTACCAATAAAAGGAATAAGAGAAACAGTCAAAACTAGCAATCCAATTGTGATAAGAATTGTTTTTTTGCGATGCTCAAGCGCCCAGGTAAGAATTTTTCTATAATAATTCTTAACTTTTTCAAATCTTTGACTGCCTGAAACTTTTTTATACTCTTCAGCTATTCTTTTCTTAAACAACTTTGAAGCCATCATCGGCACAATAGTTAAAGCAACAAACAAAGAGGCAAACAAGGAAAAAGAAACAGTTAAAGCCAAGCCCCGAGAAATTTGGCCGGCTATTCCACCACCTAAGGTAAGAGGAAAAAAGACGGCAATCGTGGTTAAAGTAGAAGCGGTAATCGCCATTCCAACTTCAGAAGCACCTACTTTTGCCGCTTCTTTTCGTTCTTTACCCTGCTCTAAATGCCGATAGATATTTTCTATCACCACAATAGCAGAATCTACCATCATTCCAATCCCCAAAGCCAAACCACCTAAGGTCATTATGTTTAAAGTATAACCGGCAATATATAAAGGAATAAAAGTAGCCAATAAAGATAAAGGAATAGCAGTGATAATAGCCAAAGTTGGCCGCCAATTTCTTAAAAACAAAAAAATGAGCAAGCCGGCTAAAAGCGCGCCAATAATCCCGCTTTGAGTTACCGAACCAGTGGCTTTCTTAATAATCCTACTCTGATCAAAAACCAAACTAAACTCTATATCACTAGGCAGATTTTTCTTTAATTTCGGCAATTCTTTAATCACCTGGTCAGCCACCTCTTTGGTATTACTGCCTGATTGCTTGTTGACTAACAATAAAACACTATCTTTTTTATTGGTCCGACTATAACTTCTTTCTTCCTTGCAAGTATCTATTACTTCAGCCACATCCTTAAGATAAACCGGCGTTCCTCCTCTCACACAAAGAACGGTATTTTTAATTTCTTCTAAATTTTTATATTCTCCGATAGTCCGTAAGGTAAATTCTTGAATTCCTTCAATAATATGACCGCCAGAGATATTAATATTTTCTTGACGAAGAACTTGAACAACCTGAGATTGGGTTAAGCCATAAGATTCCAATAATGCCTTATCTAAACTAACCAAAATTTCCCTTTCTTGACCGCCCATTATCTGAACCGAAGCCACTCCATCCAACCGCTCTAATTTGTCCTTAATATTGTCCTCTAAAAGATGGCGTAACTTTAGAGTATCCAAACTTTTTGAAGTAACTCCATAGCCCAAAACCGGCATTGCCTCAACATCTAATTTAACTACCAAGGGCCTATCAGCATCACTTGGCAAAAAATCTTGAATTAAATCAAGTTTATCTCTTATATCTTGAGCGGCTAAATCTAAATCAGTTCCCCAATTAAATTCAACCATCACTACTGAAAGGCCTTCTTGGGAAAAAGATTTAACTGATTTCACTCCCTTGATAGTACTAACTACATCCTCTACTGGTTTAGTTAAAAGTTCTTCAATATCTTCTGAAGCCACTCCCGGATAAGTCGTGACCACCGAAACCATCGGATATTTAATATCAGGCAATAAATCTAAACCAAGCTTGCTAAAAAATAAACCACCCAAAACAACAATGATTAAAGCAATCATCAAAACGGTTACTGGTCTTTCAACTGAAAAATCTGTCAATTTCATAGAAAGTTAATTATTAAAAAAAATTTCATCCACCACCACTCTGGAATTCAGAGTGGTGCTGGATGGGTTTTGACATTTGAGATTAAATTCTTAAGAATTATTGATTCTTAATTGTCACTAATTCGCCTTCTTTTAAATCATAATTTCCATTAATAATAATTTCTTCTCCTTCAGATAATCCTTCCAAAACTTTTAACCTATTTTCATCAACAACTTCGGTTTTCACATTTCTTATCTTAACTCTTGAGTTATCTACAACATAAACTTTTTCAACTTCTCCGTCTTTAAAGACTGCTGACTTAGGAATTACTAAGACATTTTTTTGTCTCTCGGTAATAATTTTCACCTCAGCCACCATTCCGGCTTTAATTTTTCCATTAGGATTTTCTAATTGAATTTTAACAGGAAATTTTTTACTTACTGGGTCAGCCACTGGACTAACATAATAAACCTTTCCAATAAATTTCTCGTTAGGATAAGCAGTCAGGGTAACTTCTGTTTCTTGGCCCACAAAAACTTTGCCAATATCAAATTCAGTTAAAGCAACTTCAATTTTTATCTTTCTTGTATTCACAATTTCGGCTACTGGGCTGCCAGCCATTGCCATTTCTCCCACTTCAATATACTTTTGACTAACCATACCCGAGATAGGTGCTTTAACTATCGTATTATCTAATTGGGCTTTGATAGAATCTAATTGTCCTTGAGCAGCGGCAATTTGCAGTTTTGCTCGTTTCTCAACACTAGCTAAGTTTGCTTCAGCTGATTCAAGTTGTTTCTTTACACTCTTGTAAGCTGATTGAGCCGCGTCATTCCCGGTGGTTTTTCTTAATTTGGCATCAATAATAGCTTGCCTTGAATTGATCACAGCAGTAATAGAAGACTCAACACTAACTCGCGCTGTATCAATTGCGGTTTTTTCTGAAGGTAAAACCCTAGGCTTCCAATCTAAATCGGTTCTAATTTCAGTCAACAAATCTTTTATGGCTTGCAAAGCCGGTAATATACCAGTAAGTATTTGGTCAACCTTTTCTTGAGAGAAATTAGCCGTGGCTTCTTCAACTTGACCCTTAACCCCTCCATTTAAAGGAATAATAAATTGTGAATTCCATCGACCGGCATTTGATTTTCCCAAAAGCAACCGAATTGCTTGGGCTTTTTTTTCAGCTATGCGAGTAGAATCCTGACTCCTATCTGTAAAATATTTATATTGAAGTTTGGTTGCCGTGACTATAGCGTTAGTCCCTGTTAAAACTGCATTGCGAGCAATATTTAGAGCATTGACATAAGCATCGTTTATCGCTTGTTCGCTGGTAATATTAGTATTCTCTAAAGATTTTTTTGCGTTAGCCAAAGCCACTTTGGCTGCTTCGACAGCTACTTCAGCTGCCTTTATATCTTGCTTCACTGAAGCCTGAGTATTGATTAAATTGGTTAGCGCATTATTGTAAGCTGTTTGCAAGGTTTGATCTTTCTCTAACTGAATAATAGTTTGTCCAGCCTCAACCCAATCTCCTTCTTTAAAATAAATACCCACAACTTTAGCTGTCATCTTGGGACTGACTTTAGCTTTGTTTAACGGTTCGGTCACTCCAGAGGCCGAGATACTCTGGGTAACAGTTTCCAAAGATACTTTTTTAGTTTGGACGACAGTCGCTTCTTTATTAAGCCCAGAATTAATGCCAGCAAAAGAAGAAATTTTTGGTCTATTGGCCGACAAAAGATTACCGCCTCCTGCCGCAAATAACAAACCGGCTCCAATCGCTAAACCAATAATAAGAGTAATGCCAAAAAATGTCTTTTTGTATTTTTTATTTTTAATTGGATTTTTCATAAATTTTTGATAATTTTTCTAAAATTCTGATAAGACCTTTTAATTCTTTTGTATTAAGTTGTCTTAACACTTTTCTCATATTGTTATTAATTCTATTGATACCTTTTTTAAGTTCTTCCCGTCCCTTTGAAGTAATAAAAAGACGAATAGCCCGGCGATCATTTTCATCATAGACTCTTTTAACTACCTTTGACCTAACAAGAGAATTAATCAATGAAGTAACTGAAGGTGGAGTAATGCAAAAATAATCAGCCACTTCTCTCATTGACGGATTCTTTTTTTCGGCAATATAGCGCAAGGCCTCTAAACGCAAAACAGAGAAAGGATCAAGGCGCCTCTTTTCTTTTTTCAACCGTCTATGAATCAAACGGTCGGTTTTAAAAATAAGAGAAATTATGTAATCTATCCTTTTTCTATTCATTATATTTAATTAGATTATCTAATTATTAGATACCCTAAGTATATATAAAAACAAAAATTTGTCAAGTGATTCAAGGAAGAGGAAGGAAATAAAGGAATTCTCCTTTGAGAAAGAGGAAAGAAACACAGTAACTTCTCTCTCCCCTCCGACTCAAATCGGAGGAGGAATAAGAGGGACATATTCATTTAGAATCTTGAACATTTGAATTTTGAAGTTGTTTAGGATTTAGAAATTTGGATTTTGGATTTTAAATTTGCGCTTTGTGCTGTGGTTTGAGTTTTGCGCTTTGCGTTCTGCGCTAAAATCAGTTTTGGATTTTGGTCATTGTTTCGAATTTCGGATTTCGGACTTTTTTGTTTAATTTGCATCATCTTATTCTACCGGCTATAATAATGATAATGGAATTTTGGCAGGTTATCAATCTAGAACAGGTAGGAAAAATCTTGGGGATAATTGTTATCTTTCTTGTTTTATACATTGTCCTCTCTCGGGTTTTGCAATTTCTGAAAAGGGAATTTCTCAAAAAGGCAAAGACAAAAAAGGAAAGATCAAATGTAGAAATACTCTTTAGAACAAGCCAATATCTATTAATTTTTTTCCTTTTGGTTTTTGGCTTTCTTGCCTACGGCGGGTCACTGACAGGAATCGGAGTAGTTGCCGGGCTTATATCCGCTGCTCTAGGCTGGGCACTGCAAAGGCCTATTACTGGAACAGCCGCCTGGCTGATGCTGATAATAAAAAGACCGTTTGAAATCGGAGACAGGGTAATTATTGGAGACATAAAGGGGGATGTCTGCGATATCACCCTTACCCATCTTCATATCAAGGAAATAGGGGGAACAATTACCTCTGAAGAGCCATCAGGCAGGGTTGTCCTTATCCCCAACGCCAGATTGTTTGAAGAGAATATCATTAACTACACCTATACCAACGAGTTGATATTGGACCAGGTAAAATTTATAGTCACCCATGAAAGCAATCTAAACAAGGTTAAGAAAATCGCTATTTCTTCAACCAAAAAGGTTCTTTCAAGATATATGAACAAGCCCAAAGAACCGTATATCAGAGTCTATTTTCAATCTAATGGAATGGGCATTCATACAAGATATGTCTGTCCGGCAGAAAAGCGGGAAGAAATAGCCAGCGAGATAACCCAAGAAATCTTTGCCAAGATATCCTCTTCTAAAGAAGTGAATTTTGCCTATCAACATCAAGATGTTCTCCTTCGGAAAAAATAATCTCTTCACCCCTTGACGCGCCTTTGACTTTATTGTCGGAACTGACCTATCCTCTTTTTTATTTCAGGAAATTTTTCAGCCAGTTTTATAAGATATCTGGTTCCTGTGCCGGTGGCTCCCTTTGCCAACCCCTGTCCCTCAATAGAGGTCATTGTTGGAGCAATGTCCAAATGAACCCAGGGGTAATTGTCAATAAACTCCTTCAGAAACAGAGCGGCAGTAATTGCTCCGCCGTATTTTGTCTTGCCAACATTGGCAATGTCCCCAAACGTTCCCTTTATCTCCTCTTCATATTCCTCCCAGAGGGGCAAGGGCCAGACATAGTCGCCAGAGGCCTCTCCGAGTTGACGAAAAAAGTTCTCCATTGTCGGAATATTGGTAAACAGGGCAATCGCTCTCTGTCCCAAGGCGGAAATTGCCGCACCTGTAAGGGTGGCAACATCAGCAATCATGGCCGGCTTAAACCTTTTTACACCAAAAGAAAGAGCGTCAGACAATATAATTCTTCCTTCGGCATCGGTATTTAGCACCTCAATGGTTTTGCCGCTGTAGGTTTTTAAGATATCGCCTGGCCTGTATGACTGGCCTGATGGCATATTCTCAGCCGCTGGAATTAAACCAACAACATTCAAGGGATAGCCCAGTTTGGCAATTGCCAGAACTGCTCCCAATACGGCCGCTGCCCCGGACATATCCATATGCATCTCCTGCATATACTCCGAGGGCTTGATATCCAACCCCCCGGAATCAAAGGTGATGCCCTTGCCTACAAAAACCAAATCAATTTCCTTGGTCTTTTTCTTGGCTAAATACCTCAAAGTAATTAACCTCGGCTTCTGGCTGCTTCCCTTGGAAACGCCCAAAATACCTCCCATTTTTAATTTTCTTAATTTCTTTTCATCAAAAATCTCAATATCCAGTTTTCTTACCCGGCTAACTTCTCTTGTCGCCACTTCTGCCAATTTCTCCGGGGTCATCTCTCCTCCCGGAGCATTTGCTAGATCGCGGACCATATTTACCGCCTTGCCAATAATTTTTCCCTTCTCTAAATCTTTCTGATAATTTTTGGCACCAACCCAAGAAGCCTCAATTGAAACAAGTTGGGGCCGCTCCTTGTCGGAACTTTTGTATCGGTCAAATTCATAGTCTGCCAAAAGAAAGCCTTCTGCCAACTGAGAAGATAAACTATGAACCTCACTGTGCTTTGGAAAAATGCCCTCAAGAATAAAAAGAGCCTCTTTAACCCCCTGTCCTTTAAGTTCTCTTGTTGTCTTTCTCAAAAACAAAAGAAATTTTCTCTGGCTCCATTTCTCCTTTTCGCCAATATTAACAAAAAGAAATCTTCCCTTGTCCGAAAAGACCAACCGGCTTTCTCCCTCTTTTAATAAGGCAATCTCTTCCAAAAAATCCTTCACCCTGTCTTTTATCTGGGTAAAGGATTTTAAGTCCGGTTTCTTTTTGGAAAAGAAGGGAAGGACAATCGCCCGGTCTTTTTCCAACCTTACCTCCGATGGCTCTTTTAGTTTTATTTCCATTACCTAAAGAATATCAGAATTTTTTGGAAAGTTCAAATAAAACATGGATAAGTTTGTTTCTATTTTTTAGGTGGTAAAGATTGAATCTACTAACGATTTTTATAACAATGTTATCTATCTAAAGATTTTGGCAATCTTCTTAGATTTCAAAAAGGAGTCTTTCCTTTTAGTTAAGTCCTTGAGGTATTATCGATTCAAAACTAGATACCATATTGACAAATAAAGATGAGTCGATTTTGGCAAAATGGCATTTACCCTCTTCCGTTTTAATTTTCTTCACCTGATTTTTGAATCGCTGAAACAATAAATGAATTATATGTAGAGTTGAATAATTAGGGGGATTATTTTACAATTAAGTAAGATAGAAAGGTCGGAATATAAATTCAAAATAGTCATTAATTATGACTGATAAATTAATTAAGTCTCTAATTTTTTGCTTGGTAATTTTGCTGGCTTTTTCGGTGGGAGTTTATATTGGAAGGTTATTTACTTATCAGGCTTTAAAACCACAAATAATTACCAGGGCAAAAATATTAAACGAGGTAGACCAAAAATTTGCTCAAAAGATAAAAAAGGGGCTTTTGCTTTTCCCCTTTTTTAAAGAAGAACTGCCGGAAGGAATCTCTTCTTTTTCTGGAAAGATAGTAGAAATTGATAAAGAAAACAAAACGATTAAAGTGGAAATGCCGAACCTCTATCGAGGAGGAAAAATAACCAATTTTCTTTACCAGCCAGATTATTATTTAAAAATTATTTCTGTTGATAAGGATACTAAAATAGAAAAAAAAGGGAGGGATATAGGGTTTGAGAATCTAAAAAAAGGGCAATCAGTTTTTGTCGGAGCAAAGAAGCGGTTTAGATTAAATGAGGAAAAAATAGAAGCCAAAGTTGTAAGAATAATCTCTGACTAAATTATGAGTCAATTTAAAACCCCTTTTTTATGTTTTGCTTTGATTTTCTTGGGTATTGTTTTCTTCCCCAAAACGATTTCTGCTTTTAGTTGCGATTTAGGAACCACCTCTACCACCTGTTATATAAATTCAACTCAAGATGTTACTGGAGAAACCATCTATGGTAGCGGTGATTTGGTAATCCAAAATGGCGGTTCTTTAACCACCGACGGAGGAACTGCCACTACTACTGCCTATCTTTTCGGCTGGGAAAATATTACAATTAAAAACAGAGGTAGTTTAGTAGGAAATTTTAATATCACCTGCTCAAATTTAGATATCAGAGGTGGTAGCCCCGGTGGAAAGATTGATGCTACTGGCAAGGGTTACGGTCCAGGCAATGGCCCTGGAGCGAATCGCTCGCCTTATGGCTCTATTTCAAACCCTGCAGAGTTAGGTAGCGGAGGTCAAGGTGGAACCAGTGGAAGCGGAGGAGGCCTGATTATATTGAATGTCTCCAATCTTCTTATAAACGATGGTAGTATCATTGCCAATGGGGCTAGCCGTGGTTTTTCACATCCTCCGGGAGGAGGAGGAAGTGGTGGAGGTATAAAGATTATTGCTGGCAGGCTTCAGGGAAGCGGTTCTATCCGAGCCAATGGCGGGCATGGAGGATGGGCTTCAACATGGCATGGTAAGAGTGGAGGAGGATATGGAGGATATGGAGGAAAGGGAGGCAGTGATAAAGGAGGCGGCGGAGCAGGAGGAAGGATTGCGGTATATTATGGGACGAGTACCTTTAGCGGCGTGATTACTGCCAATGGAGGAACAGGTTATCAGACAGGAGGAGCAGGAACCATTTATTTAGAAGATACCAGTTCAGGAAAAAATGAGTTAATAATAGACAACAATGGAAGGTTTGGAGAATACACCTACACCTTAGGCAGTTATACCTTTAATAACCTTTATATTCAAAACGGTGGAGGCCTCTATGTTCAATCAGGAGAAACACTCACTGCCTTAAATAGTGACTTTGATTTGGCCTCAGGTAGTTTGTTTAACGCAGGCAACTTTAATGCTCCAGGCCCTACTTCATTAACTGTTGGGGGCACTCTTACTGTTAATACCTTTTCTGCTACTGCCACTAATTTCCCTAACCTTCAAGACCTTACCATCAATGGAACCTTAACCCATCTTCCCAATACTACTGCTAAAACCAATTATATTGATCTAACTCTCTCTAACCTAACCATTAGCCCCGGTGGAAAGATTGATGCTACTGGCAAGGGTTACGGTCCAGGCAATGGCCCTGGAGCGAATCGCTCGCCTTATGGCTCTATTTCAAACCCTGCAGAGTTAGGTAGCGGAGGTCAAGGTGGAACCAGTGGAAGCGGAGGAGGCCTGATTATATTGAATGTCTCCAATCTTCTTATAAACGATGGTAGTATCATTGCCAATGGGGCTAGCCGTGGTTTTTCACATCCTCCGGGAGGAGGAGGAAGTGGTGGAGGTATAAAGATTATTGCTGGCAGGCTTCAGGGAAGCGGTTCTATCCGAGCCAATGGCGGGCATGGAGGATGGGCTTCAACATGGCATGGTAAGAGTGGAGGAGGATATGGAGGATATGGAGGAAAGGGAGGCAGTGATAAAGGAGGCGGCGGAGCAGGGGGAAGGATTGCGATATATGCCCAAGATAACGTCTTCAATGGAACTACTACCTCCAATGGAGGAACGGGTTATCAGGATGGAGAAGAAGGAACTATTTATATCGGCTATCCTCCTTCGGCTATTAATCTTTCAACAACCCAAGATGATTATTGTTACATGCCTTATCCCCCGGTTTACTTATCCTGGGAGTTTCATGACCTTAATGCTAGTGACACCCAATTCGCTTATCAGGTTCAGATAGCTACAAATACTGATTTTTCTTCAATAGTTCATGATTCAGGTATAGTTGATACCTCCGGAGAAACAATTCAGGTTGGAGATAGAGATGAATATGTTCCTTCCGGCCTTTCTTTTAATACTAATTACTATTGGAGAATAAGAACTTGGGATAATAGCAATCTTTATTCTGATTGGGCAACAAGCAGTTTTTCTACTGGCCCTCAACCGCCTTGGACAGATTTTACTTGGTCCCCTCCTTTTCCTCATATTAACCAAATAGTCCAGTTTACCGATAAAACACAATTTCATGGTGCAAATTCTTCTTGGGCTTGGGACTTCGATAACGACGGAATAATAGATTCTACGGCTCAAAATCCAACCACTACCTATTCTGCCTCTGGGAACTTTACTGTAACCTTAACTGCTGCAGACAGTAATGGAAGTTGCTCAGTTTCTACAACCTTAACGGTTTATCCTCGCATTCCCAAATGGCAGGAGGTCTCCCCATTTATTTTTTGGTAAAGAAACTTTTAACTCAAATTTTCCGAAAAAAATCTGGAGGATTTTGCCTGCATGACCTTCCTATTTGCAAAAAATTGTGTTAGTATAAAGAATGATTTATTTGGGGGCAGATCATCGGGGATTTCAATTAAAGGAAGAAATAAAAAAGTACCTAAGAAACCTGGGGCAGCCCTTTGAGGATTTGGGCAATAAAAAATTTGACCCCCAGGATGACTATCCGGATTTTGCCAAAAGGGTAGCAAAAGCGGTTTCTCGCTTTCCAAAAAACAAGGGAATTCTCATCTGCGGTTCCGGCATAGGAATGAGTATTGTTGCCAATAGGTTTAAGAAGATAAGGGCGGCTCTCTGTTTCAATGAAAGAATGGCAGAGTTATCAAGAAAACACAATAATGCCAATGTTCTCTGTTTAGCCGCTGACATTCTTCCCCTTGCAAAGGCAAAAAAAATCATTAAAATTTGGTTGGAGGCCGAATTCAGCAAAGAGAAAAAGCACCAAAGGAGAATCAGAAAAATAAATGGCTAAAAAACCTGACAAAGATAATAACAAAAAGAGCGAACCCTGGCGGGGTTCTTTTTTTATATGAAGGCAGTATTGTTGTTAGAAGACGGAACAGTAATTAAGGGAAAGGGCTGGGGAGCGGAAAAAAAGGTCAAGGGGGAGATTGTCTTTACCACCGGAATGACTGGCTATGTTGAATCCCTAACTGACCCATCCTACTGTGGCCAAATTTTAATGTTTACCTACCCTCTGATTGGAAACTATGGAGTAAATGAAGAGGATTACGAATCAGATGGAATCAAGGCAGAGGGAGTAGTGGTAAAAGAATTCTGCGACACCCCAAGCAACTGGCGGAGTAGAATGGACATTGATACATTTTTGAAAAAGTTTGGCATACCCGGCATCTCTGGGGTAGATACCCGAGCCCTGACAAAAAAAATAAGAAAAAAAGGAACAATGAAGGCCATTCTCCAAACATCCAAAAGAGGAATTGATTTAGCAAAACTAAAAAGAGAGATAAAAAAACAAAAAGATATTTCCCAGTTGGACCTCGTTGAAATGGTAGGGACAAAAAAAATCAGGAAAATAGGAAAAAATGGACAACTGAAAATGGTTTTAATTGACTGCGGAGTAAAAAAAAGTATTGTCAGAAACCTAATTTCCAGAAAAATAGATGTCGTCTTGGTCCCTTACAAAACCCCGGCTGAAAAAATTCTCTCCCTCAAGCCCGATGGTGTATTGGTCTCCAATGGTCCCGGGGACCCAAGCCGGCTAAAAGAAACAATCGCCCAGGTAAGGGATCTAGTTGGCAAACTTCCCCTTTTCGGCATCTGCCTTGGTCATCAGATTATCGCCCTTGCCTTGGGAGGAAAAACATTTAAATTAAGATTCGGCCACCGGGGTATAAATCAGCCAGTAAAAGACCTAAAAACAAAGAGGGTTTTTATATCAGTCCAAAACCACGGTTATGCCGTCTTAGAAAGTAGCATAAAAAAAACAGGGCTAAAAATTACCCAAATCAACCTTAATGACAAAACAATTGAAGGTCTTGAAAGTAAGAAACTAAAAATCAAAACTGTCCAATACCACCCCGAAGCCCATCCCGGTCCCCACGACACCAATTTCTTTTTTGACAGAATACTAATTTATGCCCAAGAGAACAGATATTAAGAAAATAATGATTATCGGCTCCGGTCCAATTGTTATTGGCCAGGCCTGCGAGTTTGATTATTCCGGCTCCCAGGCCTGTAAGGCATTGAGGGAAGAGAACTACAAAACGATTCTGGTTAACTCAAACCCGGCTACCATTCAAACTGACCCAGAAATTGCTGACCGGGTCTACATTGAACCCCTTACCTCAGATATCTTAGAAAAAATTATTAAAAGGGAAAGGCCTGATGCCCTTTTAACCACAATGGGAGGGCAGACAGGATTGAATTTAGCCATTGAACTGACTGAAAAAGGAATCTTGAAAAAATATGGAGTGGAACTAATTGGAGCGAGGTTTGAAACAATTAAAAAGGCAGAAGATAGGATTCTCTTTAAGAAAGCGATGGAAAAAATCGGCTTAAAAACACCTCCGAGCAAGGAGGTTTATTCTGTAAAAGAGGCAAAAAAAGTGGCTTCTTATCTGGGATATCCTCTGGTAATAAGACCTGCCTTTACCCTGGGAGGGACGGGAGGAGGAGTGGCTAAAAACCAAAAAGAACTGGAAGAAAAGGTGGCAAAAGGAATAAAAAACAGCCCTATTGGACAGGTCCTTGTTGAAGCCTCGGTCCAGGGATGGAAGGAATACGAACTGGAGGTAATGAGGGACCTTAAGGACAATGTGGTTATCATCTGCTCAATTGAAAACTTTGACCCAATGGGAATCCATACCGGAGACAGCATCACTGTTGCCCCTGCCCAAACCCTAACTGACAAGGAATATCAGGCAATGAGAGACAGCGCCATAAAAATCATTAGAGAGATCGGGGTGGAAACCGGCGGCTCAAACATTCAGTTTGCTGTTCATCCAAAAACAGGAGAGATGCTGACAATTGAAATGAACCCAAGGGTCAGCCGCTCATCAGCCCTGGCTTCAAAGGCAACAGGATTCCCCATTGCCAAAATCGCCACAAAATTAGCCATTGGGCTTACCTTGGATGAAATTCCAAATGATATTACCAAAAAAACCCCTGCCTCCTTTGAGCCGACAATTGACTATGTAGTGGTAAAGATTCCCAGATTCCCCTTTGAAAAATTTCCCCAAAGCCAAAAACTGCTTAGCACCCAGATGAGGTCAGTGGGAGAGGTAATGGCAATAGGAAGAACCTTTGAAGAAGCATTCCAGAAAGCAATCAGGTCCTTGGAGATTAGAAGAAGCGGTTGGGAAAATGATAAAGAAGAAAAAAAATACAATCTAAAGCAGTTAAAGGCCCTCTTGAAAGTCCCCCACTTCAAGAAGACCTTTTTAATCAAAAGGGCGCTTGAAAAGGGAATGAGGTTGAAAGAGATAGCCAATCTAACCAAGATTGACCCTTGGTTTTTGGAGAAGATGAAAAATATTTTGGATCTGGAAAGAAAAATTAAAAAATATAAAGGCAAAAACATCCCTAGAGAAATAATGCTTGAAGCGAAAAAAATAGGATTTTCAGATAAACAGATAGCGGGTCTGACCAGAAAGGAGGAAGGGTCAATAAGAAAAAGAAGGAAGAAACTAAACATCGTTCCTGCCTATAAGTCCGTTGATACCTGCGCGGCAGAATTTGAGGCCGAAACCCCCTATTTCTATTCTACCTACGAAGAAGTGGATGAGGTAAGGACAAGTAGAAAAAAGAAGGTGATGATTATCGGCTCAGGTCCCAACAGAATTGGCCAGGGGATTGAATTTGATTACTGCTGTGTCCACGCAGTCAAGGCGGCTAAAGAAGAAGGGTATGAGACAATTATGGTTAATTGCAATCCCGAAACAGTGAGTACCGATTATGAAATCTCCGACCGCTTGTATTTTGAGCCTCTCACCCCAGAGGATATTCTAAACATCGCAGAGAAAGAAAAGCCAAAAGGAGTCATTGTCCAGTTTGGAGGACAGACACCGATTAACATCTGCTCTTTTTTAGAGAAAAACGGGGTCAGAATTCTAGGCACCAAAACCTGGGCCATCAATGTGGCCGAAGACCGAAGAGAATTCTACAAAATGGCAAAAGACATCGGGCTTTTGATACCAAAACACGGAATTGCCTCAAATGAGAAAGAAGCGCTGAAAATAGCCAGAAAAATAGGATACCCCGTTCTCATAAGACCCAGTTATGTTATCGGCGGAACAAAAATGGAAATTATTTATCAAGAAAAGAATCTCAAAGAAAAATTCCGCCGTGCCTCAAGCGTCTGGAAATCAAGCCCTGTCCTTATTGACAAATTTTTGGAAAACGCCAGAGAAAGTGAGATTGACGCTGTCTCTGACGGAAAAGAAATCTTGATAGGTGGAATAATGGAGCACATTGAAGAAGCAGGGGTCCATTCCGGGGACGCCGCCTGTGTCACCCCTCCCTACTCACTAAGGAAAGAAGAGATTGAAAAAATGATTAGAGGAGCCAGGATAATCGCCAAGGCCCTGAAAATAAGGGGCGTGTTTAATATCCAATTCGCTGTCCGGCAAGGCAATGTATATGTCTTGGAAATAAACCCCAGGGCATCAAGAACCCTGCCTTACCTAAGCAAGGCAACCGGAGTCTCTTTGGCAAAAATTGCCACCAAGATAATGCTTGGCAAAACCTTGGGCCAGATGGGACTAAAGGGAGGAGTGCTGAGGGCAGATAAATGGGCAGTCAAAGAGGTGGTCCTACCCTTTGATAAACTTGAAAGCGACATCCTCCTTGGTCCAGAGATGAAATCGACTGGTGAGGTAATGGGCATAGACAGGTCGTTTGAAAATGCTTTCTATAAAGCAGAGCTGGCCGCCGGAAATCCCCTCCCGCTGAAGGGAAGTGTCTTAATTACTATAAAAAAAGAGGCCGACCCTGGCCCAATAGCCCGGGGATTCCATTCCTTGGGATTTAAGATATTGGCAACCGAGGGAACAGCAAAAAAAATCAAAAAAATCAAGATCCCGGTAAGGGTGGTCCCTAAAATTGGCCAGAAAAAGCCAAACATACTGGATTTAATCAGACAGAAAAAAATTGACCTAGTAATAAATCTAGCCTCAAGCGAAAAGGCAAAAAGAGATGAATACAGAATAAGAAGATCTCTAATTGAACACAAAATCTCCTACATTACCACCATCCCGGCGGCTTTAGCAGCGGTTAAGGCAATCAGGTCTCAACAAAAGAATAAGGGCCTTGCCATATCTCCCCTACGGGTTAACAATCAGATTTTGAATTAACCCCAGGACAATAAAATTCGCAATAAGGTTTGAGCCGCCATAACTAACAAAGGGCAAGGGGATTCCGATTACCGGAAGAATGCCCAGATTCATTCCGACATTAATAAAAATTTGACTGACCAATAGAATAACAAAGCCAAGAGAAAAGAGCCGGGGGAAGTTTTTTTGGGCAAAGAAAGCAATTCTCATTATCCGCCAAAGAAGAAGGGCAAATAAAAACAAGAGCAATGATACTCCTAACAGGCCGGTTTCCTCAGCGATAGCGGCGAATATAAAATCAGTCTGGGGCTCGCTCAAAAACCCAAGTTGGGTCTGGCCTCCTTTTTTTATCCCTTGACCCAATATGCCTCCCGAGCCAATAGCGATTTTTGATTGGTTCTGACTCCAAGAACTGCCCAAGGGATCATAATAGGGAGCAACAAAACTAATAATCCGCTCCTTCTGATAGGGCTTCAAGACAGTAAACCATCCTGCCAGAGAAACAAGAAGGAAAATAAGAACCAATGCCAAAAATTGCTTCAGGCGAATGCCCGAGACAACAAGCACTCCCAGCCAAATCAAAACAACAATTATCACCTGACCCATATCGGGCTGAAGAAAGAGTAAAAATGCCGGAACTAAAAAATAAAGCCCGGAAGAAAAGATATGCCTTAGGCGATAAATTTCAATATGCCTAAGAGAAAAATGCTTAGCCAAAAGAATTATCAAGACAGGTTTGACAAATTCCACCGGGTGAAGGGCAAAATCTTTCCATTTGTACCAACTATGGGTCCCTCGAACTGAAGGAGCAAAAAAAAACAAACCCAAAAGAGAAAGACAAGAAAGAAAATAGAGAATTAAGATAAGGTAAGAATTTTCCTGAAAAATCCGCCAATCAAAAAAACTAAAAAGAATCATTAAAAACAATCCCAAGCCCAAAAAAAGGGCTTGTTTTTTGAAGCAGGAAAAGTCTGCCCGATAAAAAGAGGAACTGTAGATTGACAAAAGCCCAAAGGCGGAAAGCAAAAGGGCAGATATAACCATTAGCCAGTCAATTTTTTTAAGATGAATCAAAATCTTTCTCATCCTCCACTTATAGATGCCTCAAGTGCTCTCTGGTTCTTCTTGAAAATACCTTTTGAGCGAAAGAAGGTAGTGGTTGACATTCCTACAGTAGTGGTAACATTTATCTTATAACCTAAATTGCTAATACTAAACTCTCCGGGAGAAGAGGATGTAGAATAATCATAAAGCCCAATGCAAGGCGAGGTTGGAGAATAACCTGCTAGGCTTCGCTGGTTGATACAGAGATCTCCTACATAGGGAGCCCCGGAGGTACAAAAGGCCTGGTCCTGACAAAGAGCATTGAGGTATAATGTCCTTTCCATCCCTGAATCCGCGGCAAAGAAAGCAATGGTAGAGTTGGACATTTCCCTCATACCTTTTAACTGGTTTACCAAAAGGGTCTCCAAGCCAAGGGTCATTGCCAAAAGAACTGAAGTAATAATCAATACCATATAAAGGGAAGTTCCTCTTTGCCACTTTCTTTTAAATTTTGCTCTCCTCATTGTTTTTTTTCTAAACTAAAAGGACCAATCAAGTTGGCGTTGAGATACGCTTGTCTGGACCTTTATCTTCGGTTGGGAAGCGCCCGGTTTCGTTATCTCCATAGTAATAGTCACCTGGGGCTGCCGGCCATCTCCCTGGTCCGCGCCAAATATCTTAATGTTAAAATAGTTCACCCGAAGATTGGGAGAGGTCAAGGTGCTGGTGGCAGAACCAATCTTTTCCATCAATTGATAGGTAGCCTTGTCTAGATAAAATTCTTGGCATTGGTCTTTATAGTTCCTAAACCTTATCCCGGTAGAAGCCGCAGTATTTATTATTTCATAATTTGTTTTGTTTCCTGCAAGACAATCTATCCCTCCAATGTCGTCCTTTTTTGCCATTCTTAAAGCACGGGAGATATATTCTAGCAAATAGGAGGTTTCGCGAGAAATCTCCTCAGCAACCAAGGCGCGCCTTTGAATTTTAACTGCTGAAACAAAAATACCTGAAACGGCAACCAAAATCAGAGAGAAAACAGCCATGCCTACAATCATTTCAGTTAAAGTAAAACCATTTTTTTTATTCTTTGCCATTTTATTATAATCTCTATTTTTATCAAAAAGGCGAATTCAAAAGGCAAAAATCAAAACTACAAATCTATCTCAAATCTCAAAACTCAAATCTCAAATCTCAAAATTACATCTCAAAATTCAAAATTATTATTTTATTTTAAATCCTAAACTCTAAATTCCGGGCGAAAAATTCATTTTGCATTTTGAATTGTCATTTTGAGATTTGCATTTTGAGATTTGAATTAAATTTATGTCATTTTGACTTTTGAGATTTGCATTTTGCATTTTTAATAACCCCAGCGGTCATAAAGATATTCTTGGACCTTAACCGAGTGGGCTCCCCTTTTGGTCCAAGATACCTCAACCGTTACTCTTTCCCGGTCTGGATAAGTGTCCCCATCAAGGTCGTCGGTTTTGTCAATTGTTATCTTTCTTTTGAAAAGGGTTTTTGTTCCTACAGAATACTGGTAAAAGCCGTTATTGTCTATTTTCAAAAAACGGGAAGAGAAAGGACTTAGAGCTGTGCTCTTATAGTCGGCCTCGTAGTTACCAGAAGCCTCTAAGGCAGTGCTTGTCGCTCCATTCAGCCATTTTGTATCCCTGATGTTTCTGACAATCTCAATTCCTTCTTGAGCAAGATAAATAGCCCTCAAACGCAGGGTAGAGTCCTCGGTCTCTGCCATCGCCTTGGAAATAGCAGATAGAATTCCGGGAAGAGCCACAGAAACAAAGAATATAGCCACTATTAATTCAATTAGGGAAAATCCTCTCTTTTTGTTTTTATTTAACATAAATCAGTCCAGATTTGTTCACTATTACGCTTTTTGTCATGCTAGGGTCTTTTTTTAAAGAGATAATTATCTCAAGTTCCTTCTGGGCAAGTTGAATACCTCCTTCGTAAAATGACACTCCGGGGTCTGGCGGTGTAAAATTAATACTATATCTCTGGGATCCACTGCCAACCTTCTTTATTTTCGTCCCTTTTTCAAGGGAAATTTTTTCTATCTGTTCCCCAGAATCGTACCTTCGATTGCCTGAGTTGTCAGCGTAAATATAAAAGTTATATTCAGAAGATGGAGTCAATGGCCAAGGGGTAGCCTCAAAATAAACTCCGTATCCGCCAGGAGGAATCGTGCCGCTATACTCCTCAACTGATATTGCCATTTCCCGAGCCCTCCCAATATCCTGAGCCAACTTATTAGCCGCCCTTCTCAAAGCCAATTGCCCCCTTGCCCCTTGGTAAACAGGAAGGCTAACAGAGGTAAGGATGATAATAATTGAAATAACCACTAATAATTCGGTAAGAGTAAATCCTGAGGACCTCATAAGTTATTTAAGAAAAGTCAAATACCAGTTGATAATTCTTTCTCCCAAAAAAAGGGCAATAAATGTCCCACTGACCAGAAAAGGGGCAAAGGGCACCTCTGAGGTTAGTTTTTTCTTTTTTGTCAAAAGCAGTCCTATTGATATTATACCACCAAGAAGAAAAGAAAAAAACAGGGCAACCAAAACCTTGGGCCAATTGAGAATTAAGCCCATCAATATAGCCAGTTTGAAGTCTCCAAATCCCATCCATTTTCCACCAGAAGCCAGAATTATCGCCAAAAGAAAAAGAGAAGGTAAAAGCCCATATCCCAGATTCCGAATCTCAGATGAACTCCAACCCCCGATATTCCACATCTCAAACAATTGATAAAAAAGTGCCAAGGTAATTGCTGGATAAATCAACCTATCCGGAATAATATAGTGTTTTAGGTCATAGACAAAAATGACAATTAAAAAACAAGAAATTAGATAAATGAAAAATGAAAAGTGAAAAGTGAAAAATAGTAAAAATAAAATCCCAGTAAAAAGTTCAACCAAGGGATATTGAATTGAAATTTTCTTCTTGCAATATCTGCATCTTCCCTTTAACAAAAGGAAACTTAAAAGAGGAATTAAATCATACCATTTCAGAATATGATGGCACTTGGGACAAAAAGACCTCCCAAATAAAAAATCCTGTTTTGTCTCCAATCTGTAAATCAGACAATTCAAAAAACTGCCTACTGCCAAACCAAAAAGAAAGACAATGATTAGCATATCTTATTAAACAAAGCCCAATCCGCCGGGATTGGGCTTTGTGACCTTCAACAAAAACAATTCAGAACTGTTATATTCCGCAGGTGCTACTAGCCGTAGGGCAGGGGTTAGCAGTGGTAGTTGCCCCTGCTTGCCCTGTAGAATCAATACAATAATATTTGCCTGTGTCAGTAACCAACCGCGCTGCAATACAATAATTGTCGCCCGAGGCCTTACATTGCATGGTAGGAGTAGCCCCGCCCTGCTGAGTCGCGATATCATCTTCCACTGTCTTTAACTGGGGACCATAGGGATCAGGAGCGCTTTGGTTTAAGGTATCATCACCAGCACAAACAAGGTCATACTTTTCCTGCTCAGAATTAATCATCTCGGCAATCGCCCTGACCTGGGAAAGGTCCCCTGTAATCCTGGCGTCCTTGGCTTTCTTTCGTGCTCCGCTCAATCCGACCAAAACAATACTTGCCAAAATTCCAATAATTGAAATAACCACAAGTAACTCAATTAGCGTAAAACCTTTTTTCTTTGTCATAATTTTCTTTCTTGGCTTTATCTATGGGTCTAAACAACAATGTCGACCTTTGCCTAATTTTTATTTTAATCCAATCCAAAAATCCTGTCAAATCCTACAAACTTCCCATCATCTGATAGATGGGAACAAAAACCGCTATAGCGAAAACAGCCACGCCCAATCCCAAGCAAATAAGTAAAATCGGCTCCATCAAACTTAAAAGTGAATTTACTGCTCGGTTGATTTCCTTTTGGTAAAAATTAACCAAATTCATCAGGGTGCTGTCCAGGGTACCGGTTCTTTCTCCAACTATTGTCATCTGAACAAAAACCGGAGGGAAGATATCTGGATAGTTAGAGAAAGCCGCGCTTATCGTTCCTCCCCTTTTTACCGCTGCCTGGGCATTCAATATGGCTTTCCTATATTCCTCATTCCCCACCACGTCAGCGGTTATTTTTAATGCCCGGGTAATAGGCAGTCCCGAAAGAATAAGGGTGGAAAGATTTTCCGAGACGCGAACAAGGTAGGTCTTTTTTACCAAACCTCCAATAAGGGGAAGTTCTAATATCACTCGGTCAAAAACTTTTTTTCCAACAGATGTTTTTAAAAAATGGAAGGGTATAAAAAAGAGAAGGAACAGAGAAAAAATTAAAATTAGAAAATTATTCCTAAAAAAATCCCCTGCCCCGAGAACGAATACGGTTATGGCTGGCAATTCTTTTCCGCCTGCCCTCAACGTCGTAGCCAACTGAGGCAAAACAAAGGTAAGCATCAGACCTATAATAATCAAGGCGAAAAATAAAATAAAAGCGGGGTAGGTCATCGCGCTCTTTATCTTGTTAGAAAATTCATAACTTCTTTCTAGATAGTCAGCAAGATAGTCCAGGGACTCGGAAAGCTTGCCTGAGGCCTCGCCGGCTCTGACCACAGCCACAAAAAAGGTAGAAAAAACAGAAGGATAGCGGGAAAGGGCATAAGAAAGCGGAGACCCGGCCTCTACCTCTTCTTTTATTTTCCTTATCTTCTCTCCAAAACTCCTCTTTTTGGTCTGACGAGACAGTGTATCTAATGCCTCGGTCAAGGGCACCTTTGAACGAAACATAACTGCCAACTGACGGACGAACAACATAAGATCCCTAGGACCGGCCTTTTGCAAAAAGCCTATTTCCCTGAGGTAAAAAGGCAGGGGTTTTTCCTCTAAACTTGTCACAATCAAGCCGCTGTCCTGGAGCATGGCTAAAGCGGCATCTTTAGAGGATGCCTCAACGACTCCTTTCCGTAATTTGCCTTCTTTTGTTCTGGCTTGAAAATTAAACTTCATAGTCCCCCTACCAATTGCCTTAATTCGGCCGGATTCAAGGAATAACTGAGAGCCTTTTCAAAAGAAACCCTCCCTGTCTTGACCAGTTCGGCCAGCGCCCTATTTAGAGAAATCATCCCCTTTCCACCTGAGGTCTCAATCACCAAGGGAATCTCATGAATTTTATTTTCCCTGATTAGGTTGGCTATCGCTGGGGTGTTAATCATAATCTCACAGGCCGGCACCAGTTTGCCTTTAGTCCCGGGAATTAGCCGCTGTGAAATAACTCCCGACAAAGAACCAGACAATTGGGCCCTAATCTGCGCCTGCTTGTTTGAAGGAAAAGAATCAACAATTCGGTGGATTGTCTGAGCGGCTGAATTTGTATGAAGGGTGGCAAAAACCAGATGTCCTGTCTCAGCGGCGGTAATAGCAGTCTCTATTGTTTCCAGGTCTCTCATTTCTCCAACCATAATTATATCCGGGTCCTGACGAAAGGTAGACCTAAGAGCGTTGGCGAAACTATCCGTGTCCTGATAAACCTCTCTCTGTTCAATAATCGCCTTTTTTTCCTTAAATAGATACTCAATGGGGTCTTCAATGGTAATAATATGTTCTGCCCTGGTTCGATTTATCTCATCAATAAGAGCAGCGAGAGTGGTTGATTTGCCATGGCTGGAAGGTCCAGTTACCAAAACAAATCCTTGCTTAATCTTAGTAAACTCGTGCAGGGTAGGAGGCAAATTTAATTCCTCAATGGTTTTTATTCTGGAAGGAACAAGCCGAAGGGCAGCGCTGATTGTTCCTTTTTGAAAAAATACATTTACCCTAAACCTAACCCTATCTTGAAAATTATAAGAAAAATCAATCTCCTTTCGTTCTTTCAGCATCTCCCTTTGCCTTTCGGTCATCAAAGAAAAAGCCAAGAATTCGGTATCGGTGGGGGAAAGATTCTCTTCTCCTATAGGCGTCAGGGCGCGATTAACTCTTAAAATTGGCGGATGACCAACAGAAATATGAAGGTCAGACGCTCCCTTATTAATGGCATATTCTAACAATTCCTCGATTTGATAATCTGACATTGTATTACTCTAAGTATTATTCTAATATTTTTCCTCAGCCACCCTCAATACCTCTTCAACAGAGGTATTTCCTTCTAAAACCTTAAGTATCCCATCCTGTTTCATTGTCAGCATTCCTTGTCTTTTTGCTTCTTCTGAAATTTTTAACTCTGAGGGTTGCCTTAAAATTATCTCTCCCAGTTCATCTGTCATCTTCAAAACCTCAAACAATCCAATCCTCCCGCCATATCCTGTGTAATTACACTTCTTACATCCTACCGCTTTGTAAACAAAAAATGGTTTAGGAATTTTAATCCTTTTCTTCACTGCCTCAGGAAATCCGTTAATTTCTTTCAAGAGCATTTCTTCTATCTCTTTCTTGGGTTTTATCTTTTTCTTGCAAAAAGGACAAAGCGTTCTGATTAGCCGTTGAGAGAGAGCAATTAAAAGGGAGGGAGAGATAAGATAGGGTTTTATCTTCAAATCAATTAGTCGGGGGATGACGCCCAAGGCATTGTTTGTGTGAATAGTTGACAGAACCAGATGTCCGGTCAGGGCGGCATGAATTGCCAATGCCGCCGTTTCTTCGTCCCTGATTTCTCCTACCATAATAATATTTGGGTCCTGCCTGAGAATATGACGGAGCCCTTGAGCAAAGTCGTAGCCAATTTCCGGTTTTACCTGGGACTGATTAATTCCATCCAAAAGATATTCTACCGGGTCTTCTAAAGTAACAATATTAACCGCCTCTTTGTTTAATTCCCTTAATATAGCGTAAAGGGTTGTAGTCTTACCAGAGCCGGTAGGACCGGTTACCAAAATCATCCCGTACGGTTTCTTCATTGCTTCCTTAATTATCTTAAAGGATGTTCCCTCCAGACCCAGTTCGTCAAAGGACTTCAATCCGGCAGTTGGGTCCAAAACCCTTATAGCCACCTTCTCTCCCAAGGTCGTGGGGAAGGTAGAAACCCGAAAATCAATCTCTCTGCCGTTAATTTTAGCGGAAAACCTGCCGTCCTGAGGAATCCTTGTTTCATCAATCCTCAGTTTGGAAAGAATTTTTACCCGAGCCACAACAGCAGGATGAACCTTTAAAGGAAGAAAGATTGAAGAATGCAAGACGCCCAATATCCTGAATCTAACTCTCAACTTCTCCCGGGTGGGTTCAATGTGAATATCGGAAGCCTCTGCCTCTACGGCATACCTGATTATCACTCCTACCACCTTGGAAATTGGAGCCTCCTCAACTATTCTTTCCATTTCTTCTACCTCTATCTTCTTTGGCTTTATTTCCTCCTTGGCTTTGGTCTCGCTCTCTAATTCTTCTAATGCCTTACCTACCTCTCTTCGCGGAGCCCGGTATTTCTTCAAAACCTCTTTTAGATTAGAGGGGGTAATAAGAAAAATTTTATAAGAAAAGCCGCCGCGTCTGGCTAAAAACTTAATCGCTTCCTTGGCTTTAAGGTCTTCGGGCCAAACCATACCTATCTCCAGCGTTTTATCATGCTTCCCCAGCGGTGCAATTTGGTAAAACCGGGCTGATTCTTCAGGAACCAGTTCCAAAAGATCAGAAGAAATGTCATCTAAAGAAACCTTTCTTAAAGGAACACCGAGCAACCTGCTTTTGATGCTAAAAAGAACATCCTCAGGGAGAACTCTTCTTTCAAGAAGTACTTCCTCTTCCTTTTTTCGAGAGTTTCTAATTTCGTAGTCCAAAGAGAGTGCTTCTTCTTTATCTAGAATACCTTCCTTGACCAATTGTCTAAGTAGTTTGGACATTGTTTGTTTAATAAGTAGATAACTTAAAAAGCAGAAGCACGAAACCAGTTACATAGAGGGGCCTATAGGGACAACAGGGGTACCGCTGGTAGCAGTAGAAGAAGAGGCAGAGGTTGAGGTAACGGTAGAGGTAGGCAGAACCGCAGGATAAGGAGCGAAGGGATTCTCTCTTCCTATCTGGCCCTCAAAGGGCTTGATTTTTTCAAAAGGCAGGGCTTTCTCAAAAAATGGATTTTTGAAAATATCAAGGTTTATCTTAATCTCTTCCAAGGAGAAAGAACTCGGTTGGGCAGGAACAGCCATGCTACTTCCTCCCTTTTTAGAAGCCCCATGGCGAAACACTATAAAAATAAGAAGAACTATAACAACTAAAGCAATCAGAGCCAAATACCCTTTCTTTTTTTCCTCTTGAAAAGTAACTGTTGTCATAAAATTAATAACTGTAAATTTTCAACTTAACGTCAAAATCTGTTGGCTGATTGTCCTTTACAGAAGAAAGTAAAATCCGGTCAATTTCAATCAGCCTTGAATTTTTTTCTAAAGATGAAAGGAAGCCTACGAAACCAGAATAGGTGCCTGAAAGGGAGAAATTAAACTCCATTGCTTTAATTTTTGGACCCTCTTTTACCGCTAGCTGAGAGGCCGCCTCTCCTTTCTTTTTAGCCTCAGAAGGGGTCGCTCCCGGAGACCAAAATCCAAAAGAAGGATTCTGTTTTTCTTCCCGAACATTGGATTTTGCCAAATTATCTTTTCCTGCTGAATAACTGTAATTTTTAACAAGCAGGCCGTGCTCCGAGGCAGTCTTTTGAAAATAATTTAGGAAAGAAAGCAAGGAAGGGTCGTCAGGAATGGCGGTTTTGATTATCTCCATTTGCTTTGAGTATTTCTTTAACTCCTCCTCTAGAGACTGGATTTTTTCTTCGCGCTGCTGCGCTCCTTTAACAATCACCTCTTCTTGAAAAATTACTTGGTTTTTTTCTTTAAGTTTTTGGTATTGCGGTTTTACCCAAAAAATCCCCAGTAAAAAGGAAACAAAAAGCATAATGAAGGTGTTTGTTATATTTATTCGCTTCATAATCCCTAAGGGTAATCGCTATTATTCAACCGGGTAAAAAACGCTCGGATCAAAAACAAGTTTGATATCAAAATCTAATTCCCCTTCTTTTGTGGCTGAAAACTTAGAAAGAGAAACCTCTTTTACCAATGGTTCCTGCTTAAAAATCATCAGTTGCTGCTCTAAGGTAATAAGGTTTTTTGTCATTCCCGAAATATTAACCTCAGATTCCTCTAGATTGATAGATAGTTTAGTAATTTGAACCTGGGGATGAATAAGCCCGGCAAGTTTCTTCGTTTGGAGAAAATCTCCCTCAGCGCTACCCAGAAATATTGAAGGAGAACCGTGTTTTCTAAGCAGGGTCTGAAAATCTTCAATCCTTTTCTTGTCTTGTCTAAACTTCTTCTCCGTTTCTGACAATTTAAGTTGGGCAATCTGTGTATTTAACAAGTCAATTTTATTTGACGCCCTTTTATTTAGGTAGAATAAAATTGCAGAGCCAAAAATTATAAAACAAAACAAAAGCAAGGAAAGGTAATAAATTCCACTTGTCCAAAAAGAAGTTTCTTGTTCTGGTTTTGAAGTAACCTCAATTTCAATTGCCATATTATTCCAAACCGCGAAGGGCCGCTCCCACGGCGATAGCATAAGAGGGGCCAAGCGCAGTGAGGGTGTTTTCTAAAATAGAAGGGCAGGAAATATTGGAAAATGGAGCGGCTGTTTCTACTTCCATTTTCAACTCTCCTATTAGGTACTCTTTTAACCCCAACAAAAGAGCACCGCCTCCTCCCAAGATTACTTTTTGAACCCTTTTTAATTCTGACTGATAGAAGCTTTCCACCGCTCCGTTAATTTCCTTTGAAATCAACTTAACCCCGGGGAGCAAGGCCTCTTTCAGGCCCTGGGCTTTTTTCTCTTCTCTTGGGTAAAGGCCATAACTCCTTTTTAATTGTTCAGCCTCTTCAAGGTCTATATTAAACGATTTTGAAACCGCCTCTGTCAATTCCTCCCCAGAAATGTCAAAACTATAACTTCTCTTTAATACCCCATTGTCTATTATACTACAGGTTGAGGTCTTTTCGCCAATATCCACCAAGGCAATGGTTTTATCCCTCTCTTTGACTGAAGAACGAGCAAAGGCAAATACCTCTGCCTCCAATATCCGGCTCTCAAGTTGAGCCAGATTAGAAATTCTTTGGTACTGGTTAACAGTCTCCTTAGACACAATTACCAAAAGAACCTTTATCTTTTTCTCTCCTTTCTCAATTATCTGCCAGTCAAGAGTCACCTCAGACAAAGGAGAAGGGCTGTGATGCCGGGCTTCGTATTTAACCGCCTCGGGTATTTCTTCTTTGGTCATTGAAGGAAGTTCAAACCAGGTAAATAGAGTAGAGTAATCCGGCAGAGTAAAAACTGCTCTCTTTGTTTTTATTCCAGCCTTGTCCAGAGCAATCCTAATCGCCTTTGCGGTTATTCCTGGAAAAATAACACTTTCTCTTTCCCTCTTAAGTATTAATTTCTGTCTCGGCGGTTTAACTTCAATATAGTTTTCAAGTTTTGTCTTATTTCCTCTTCTTGACAACTCAACAATCCTAATATAAGAAGAGCCGATGTCAATGCCCAGACATCTCTTGGAAAAAGAAAATATCTTAAAAAGAGAGAAGGCCATAACTTGCGATTTTCAGTGAATCATTATAGCATAATCACAAGATGCCTCCAAGTCATTTTGCCGCCAGCATCCTAGAGCTTCTTTTCCCGCGGATTTGCATCAATTGCCAAAGAGAAGGATATTATCTCTGTCCTGACTGCTTCTCCCTTTTGGAAATTTCAGACAGCCATCAAAAATATCCGGGCAGAAATCTAGACGATGCTTATTTTGCTCTTCCCTATAAAGGCGCTCTTATCAAGAAATTGGTCCGGGCTTTTAAGTATCCGCCTTTTATTAAAGAACTGGCACAAACCATGTCCGAAATTATTATAGCCCATTTTCAAATGTCAAGCAATGTGGAAAACTTTAAAAAGTACATCGTGGTTCCTGTCCCCTTGGAAAAGAAAAGAATGAAGTGGAGGGGATTCAATCAGGCAGAGGAAATCGCAAAGCATCTTGCCAACTATTTTAAACTCCCCCTTGTTCTCAATGCATTGATAAAAACAAATTCCACCACACCTCAGGTTAACCTTTCCTCTAAGAAAAGAGAAGAAAACCTAAAAGGGGTCTTTTCAATAAGAAATGCCAAATCAATCTATGGTAAAAATATTCTTCTGGTGGACGATGTCTACACCACTGGTTCAACAATGGAGGAATGCAGCGGTATCCTGCGTCAAGCAGGAGCAAAAAAAATTGTTGGAATAGCAATAGCCCGAGCAGCACCTGGCGAGGACTGAGGCTTTGTACCTATCTCTGCCTTTCAGCAAGAGCAATCTCCTTTTGATGCCTTTCCAGACCAGCCAGGTAGTGTTCTCTGATTGCTTGCTTGGAAAGCGCCTGGCTGTAGACGCGAACCTCATCGACAAGACCCTTCCATCGATTGCCACTATTATAGTTTATATAAACATGATTGCCGGGCGCCGCGTCTATTTTACCGCTTGGTGTAGTATTTTGGCTGGCAAAATCCCCATTTACATAAAACCTTAATGTCTCCCCATCATAGGTCATTACCAAATGTGACCATTTGCCTATAGTTAAAGAAACAGGTGGCGAAAAATAGTATGTCCCACCAACCTTAACCACGGATGTGTAACTCGATCCCCATCTGGTCCTGATCCCATAATAATAAAGAAGAGGGCTCCCATCATTCTTACCTATAAGCGGCCTGTTAGTAAGTGGAGCATCAGCGGGCTTCACCCATGCCTCAATTGTAACCGCATCAGTAATATTCAAAGAAGAACCATTCCCGCAGTCAACAAAATCATTCAGGCCGTCAAAACTTAATGATTTACCAAGCATATAGTTTGGGGTGTCGTCTGTAAAAGCCGCTCCTCCGAAAATTGTTCCATCATTTCCATTGCCCGAAACATCGGAAGCAGTGCCGTCGTCAAAAGTCCACCAGGCCTCAGTATAAGGGCCCAAAAGAGAACGAACATTTTGACTCCACTGCAGGCCCTTGCTAACCTTGGCTTTGTCTCTGGCGTGCCTTAGGCTAACTGTAGCAATACTTGCCAATAAGCCAACAAGAGCGATAACCACCAAAAGTTCAATGAGGGTAAAGCCCTTTGCCCTATTATTATTTTTAAAATCGCTGCAGGTAGATCTTTTACTTTTCATAATTTCTTATTAAATTAAGTGGCGGTCGTAAGGTATATTAATAAAAACAATATCAAACATATTAAAGTTGTCAAGGTAGATTATCCCCAAGCAGAAAATTGTCAAAATAAATAAAGCATTCCTTGGTTGTCCCAGCAATAAAACAAGTAAGTATTAAAACAAGTGGCCTCCCTTGGCTCCCACTGCTATTATAGTACCTGTTAACCACTTTGGCAATAATTCGTTTTGTCGCCAATTCATTAAAAAACACCAGGCTGCACGCCTAGTTGAGGGTCAAAAGGCTTAGTGAACAATCTCCTAAACCGCCTTGACGCTCTTGTTTCCCAGATTGACAATTTTTTAGATATTGATTAAAAAAGAATTGGAGGGGTGCGAGAGTGGTTGAATCGGGCGGTCTTGAAAACCGCTGTCTGAGCAATCGGACCGTGGGTTCGAATCCCACCCCCTCCGCCAGTTTACGATTTCGGCTTGTTGAGAAGGTATTGCCTCGCCCTCGCTTCGCTCGGGCTCGGCAAAAGCAACGATTTTATACGGATTTTTGAAATCAAAAAACAATTTTCGCTCCAGAATTTGGAGGTTCGAACCAATCTTTTTTAGAAAATCGCGACTTTGTTCGCGATTTTCTCGCAAAGCGGCAATTTTGCTTTGTTTAAGGGAATTTATGAATTTAATGGCGGGTTCGAACCGATTATCGCTTTTTTGCTCAAAAGCGGTTAATTTGTCTTTCAAGAGTTGTTTTTGATTGACAAGTTTGTTTTTAGCCTGCCGGTATTCTTCCAAAGACAAAGCGTTTTCAAGATAAGCATTCATCAGTTTGTCCAGTTTTTGGTCAATCGCTTTTATCTCATTTTCAATTTTTTGAGCAAAAAAGCGTGATGATTGGGCTTTTTGTTCTTTTTCTTTTTCAAGTTCTTTTATCATCCAATCAGCCCAATCATCGGGCAAAGAAACTTTTTGAATTTCCTTTTTGATTTGTTCGGCGATTATTTCCTCGCGAACATATCTTTGAGAACAAGGGATTTTTCTTTTTGTGCAACGCAGGTAATTGTGTCCTTTCTGAGTTTCGGTGGTGATAAAGCAACCGCATTCTCCGCAACGGAACATACCTCTGTAGATGTATGGCTTTAATTCTCTTGTCTTCGGTTTACTCTTTTGCTTCATCACTTCCTGAACTTGGTCAAAAAGTTTCTTTGCGATAATCGGTTCGTGTTTTCCTTCGTAATATTCGCCGTTGTATCTCATCACTCCGTAGTAAAAAGGATTTTGAAGAAGATATTGATAATTGGAGACGGAAAGCAGTTTGCCTTTTCTTCCTCTCAATCCTAAATTGTTGACAATCTTTCGGATTTCTTTAAGAGTGTATTTTCCGGTGGCGTAAAGCTCAAAGGCTTTTTTGATAAGAGGAGCTTTTTCTTTGTCTATATAGATTTGTTTTGTCTTGGTGTCGTTGAGGTAGCCAAGAGGCGCCATTTGAGGCCACAATCCCTGTTTTAATTTTTGCCGATGTCCTCTCTTTATATTTTCCGAAAGATTGTCAATGTAGTATTTTGACTGCCCAAAAGCGATGGACAACATAAATTTTCCTTGGGGCGTGTTTTCAAACCAAAAGGTAGGGAATTTTAGCTCTTTGATAACTCCGGTATCAACAAGGTAAATTATTTGTCCGCCATCAACAGAATTTCTGGCAAGGCGGTCAGGGTGCCAAGCCAAAATTCCTTCTGCTTCGCCCGCTTCAATCCTTTTTAGCATTTCGGCAAAAACAGGTCTGCCCGGCTTCTTGGCGGTTTGTTTTTCAACGAGAATGTCAACTATTTCCAATCCCTCTTTTTTCGCCAATTCTTTGAGCTCGGCTATTTGGTCCTGAATGCTCCTTACTTGCCGATCTTCAGAATCGGTTGACTTGCGGGCGTAGATGAAAAATTTTCTTGTTTTGCTTTCTTTTCTCATAATCGCTTTTGGGCGGTCATCCCGCCACAGGCGGGATAAAATTGCCGCTTTGCGTTCCGCCTTTGGCGGAACAAAAAAGATTGGTTAATAAATTTTTCAATTTATGTTCGTCTTCGGCGAACCGAACCTCCAAATTCTGGAGCGAAAATTGTTTTTTGATTTCAAAAATCCGTATAAAATCGTTGCTTTTGCCGAGCCCGAGCGAAGCGAGGGCGAGGCAATACCTTCTCAACAAGCCGAAATCGTAA
>Ga0190305_1000008_pt1 | contig 65450 bp, 82 predicted proteins | sample 48700723_MG_FD_161678 | JGI IMG/M metagenome (GOLD analysis project Ga0190305, IMG submission 161678) | Hydrothermal vent sediment bacterial communities from Southern Trench, Guaymas Basin, Mexico - 4870-07-2-3_MG | ecosystem: Environmental > Aquatic > Marine > Hydrothermal vents > Sediment ... | reverse complement strand
GCCAGCTTGTTATATTCAATTTTGAAATAAGCCTTAGTGCGATTTTTAATAGATAATTTAATAAACTTTAATCATTTTAATTAAAATATGAAAAAGAAAATTCAGATATTTATGGTTCATGGCGGAATGACTTTCAAAAATAAGAAAGATTATTTGCATTTTTTAAAAAATAGAAAAATATCAATTGAGGAAAAAATTTATTGGAGTAATGAATTTTTCAAAAAGAAACTTGGCAAAAACTTTGAAATTATCAAACCTCGCATGCCTTTGCAAGACAATGCCAAATATGAAGAGTGGAAAATTCATTTTGAAAGACATTTTCCTCAATTGAAGAACAACATCATTTTGATTGGTTCATCGTTAGGAGGAATTTTTCTCGCAAAGTATTTGTCAGAAAATAAGTTCCCTAAAAAAATACTTTCAACGTATTTAATTTGTCCGCCTTTTGATAATACTTTAGATGGTGAGGATTTAGTCGGAGGATTCAAATTAAAATCAGATTTATCTTTGCTCAAAAAAAATTCTAAAAATCTTTATTTAATGTTTTCAAAAGACGATGATGTTGTTCCAGTTTCTCATGCTGAAAAATATAGAAAGAAATTAAAAAATGCAAATATAATAATTTTTGAAAGTAAAAAGGGACATTTTAAAATATCTGAATTTCCTGAAATTGTTAAAATGATTAAAAGCGATGTTTCGAAAGGATAATTTTATTGTTACGAACGGCTTATTTCAAAACTCTAAAATTTTCCTTCGGAACGTTGCACTAAATTTTAGGTCTTCCCGTAGGTCAGACGAATATAACAGCGATTAAGAGATTACGAAGTCTTGCAGACTTCTCCATCCAAATTGAATTTTTGGAGGTCGCTACGCTCCACTCTCAAAAATCCAACTTCTCTTAATCGCGATGTTAGTTGCAATTTAGTTTAAGTTTAAATGTTCTTTTAGAAAAAGAAACAAAAAGAGGGGGAGTCCGTGCTACGCACAGATAGTCTTTTACTTTGTAAAAGATATTTATTAAGAGGGGGCTTTTAGTCCTAACGGACATTTTCACTCACTTCGTTCGATATTTATTAGAAGGGACGTCAGTGCTTCGCACATATAGTCTTTTTCTGCGGAAAAAGAAACAAATAAAATACTGCAAAGATGTTGTTGAAACCACAGTAATAACTTTGTAATAGTAACACTTATAAACTAAAAGTTATTTTAAAAAATATGGACGAAAAAATCAAGAAATTATTGAAAAATACTGAAGGCAAACAGAAAGTTATGGCTGGAATGTGTCCAACGGGAAATATGCATTTAGGTCATGCCGTTGCAGTTCTGAATCCTTATCTAAAACTTCAAGAATTATCCACTCTTGAAGATAAATTAGATCAACTTAAAACCATGATGGGTATTAATTATCATATTTAAAATGAAAAATGCAGGATCAGTTTGGAATTCGAATGAAAAACAGCTCAATATATCTGGATTCAAAAAGTTTGATAAAACAAAAATTGAAAATATCTTGAACGGAGATATATGGAATAGAGATCTTGTTGTAGCCGAGTCTGACTTTGCAGAAATCTTAAAAAATATTGAAAACAACAAACCCTTAAATTTATTTGTTGGATATTGTCCTGGAAAACCTCATTTAGGTTATTTGGTAATGAATCGGTTTTTGAAATCGTTTAGGGAATATGATAAAACAGACATAACCCTTGGAATTAATATTAAAGAATCTATCAAAACACATAATGGAACACTTGAAGATACTATCAAGGCAAATGAATCTGTAGAAAAGGTGCTTCTAGGAAACAATGCTGAAAGGATAAACAGGCTTTATGATTTACCTTTTCTTAACGATTTACCAACTCAGAGAGTTCATGATGAAATATATTCTAAGGTAACTGAAAATTTAACCTTTGCAGATTTTAATAAAATCTTGGGGTGGAATGAAAAAACCCCTTTATCTCAATATGAAAATATTTGTATGGCAATTTCTGGAATGTTATACTCCCCATCTCAAAATAAGGATTCATTATCTTTAAGTTTTATGGATATTAATCATTTGCCTTTTGTAAGATTAGCAAAAAAAGTATCCCAAAAATTGGACCTAAAAGAACCTTCTTTTTTAATCACAAAAATATTGCCCTCTCTGACAAATGAAACAAAAAGAATGTCAAGTAATGGAGGAAACTCAACAATATATTTATCTAATGAAGATACGGAATTAAATAAATATTTGAAAGTAAGAAGTGGAGGGAGAACAAGAGAGGAGCAAAAAGTTTACGGCGGAAATCCAGATTCTTGTTTAGCATTACAAATTGCATCTTATATTATTCCCTCAGACGAAACAAGAAAAACTATTTCTGAATGTACTTCTGGAGCAAGAGATTCATGTGGAGATTGTAAAAAGCTAATGGCAACTTATATAAATAAAGAAATAAATTTATTATAAAATGAAACATATAGTTTTAATAACAGATTGTGTAGATATCGCATCAGAACAAATTAGAACAAGAATTAGTAAAATATTAGGAGAAAATAATTTAGATTGCAAGATTTATAAATTATTTACAGAACCCTTTCAGATTACTCAAGGGATGTTCTTGAGTAAATTATTGTCTGATGAAATGCCTTCTGGAGAAGATACCTTATACTTAGCAATTTTAAATCCTCTCAAAAGTAAACCCAAAAGAATTTTTGGTAAATTTAAAGATAACTCTTGGTTTGTTGGTGCAGATACTGGGATTTTTTCCTTGTTGTTTAAAGAAAAAGGCATTTCTGAGTTATGGGAAACAAAAAATCCAGAACATTATCCTTTTGGTGGTCTGCATGTTCATGCAGTCGCTGCTGCTAATTTGTTATGTGGAAAAGACAAATCCATTATTGGAGATCCTCTAAAAAATGATGACGTGAAAACATATAGTCCTAAATTAGGGGAAGTTGTACATATTGATAATTTTGGTTTATCGAAAATTTGGTTAAGAAGTTCTGATTTAGAACTTGGAGAAGATACTCCGATAAAAATTAAGATATATAATTCAAAAGAAAAATTAAAAAAAGAAGTAAACGGAATTTATTCTAATAGGATGATGAATTATGAGGATAATAAAGTAATTGTTTATCCAGGGAGTGCATTACTCGATTTGAAATCTAAAGAGGATAATGAAAAATATAGAAAGTCAGGATTAATTGAAATAGGTCTAGTAAGAAATTCAGAATCCTCTACAACCTTGAATATTCAATTAGGCGATATAATTAAAGTGGTGGAAGATAAATCATAAAAATGGAAAAATTAAAAGAAGGAGATAGAATTGGGCTTATTGCACCTTCTAGAAATCCAAAATCACAAGAAGATATAAATGAAATTACCGAAATCATAAAAAAAAATAATTTTATTCCTGTTTTTAGCTCCAATTTATTAGTTCAACAAAATAAAGAAAAAATAGAAGATATTCATAAATTTTTTAATGATAAGGATATAAAAGCAATTTTTACGTTAAGAGGTGGATTTTCATGCAATGAAATTTTAGATTCAATTGATTATTCTTTAATCGAAAAAAATAAAAAATTATTTGTTGGCTTTTCAGACATTACTAACTTATTGGTTGCTTTTAATAAAAAATCAAATCTCAAAACAATTCATGGACCTATTTTTTCTGAAAAAAAATATCTTGATGAATCTTTATTAAATGATGTGTTTTCATTTTTTAAGGGAGAAACAAATTCAAATGATATTTTCACTAAAATGAAATTTGAAATTTTAAAAAATTCAGAAAAAACAAGAGGAGATTTAATTGGAGGAAATTTATTTGTTTTAAATAATTTAATTGGAACAGATTATGAACCATTTTGGGAAAACAAAGTTTTATTTATCGAATCAGTGGGATTGTCTAAGGAAATAATAATCTCAATAATTCACCATTTTAAACAACTTGGCGTATTCGAAAAAATTAATGGTTTAATCTTGGGGGACATGGGCTGTTCAGAAGATATTTCAAAAGAGATATTAAAAATTCTTAGTTTTTTTGAGGGCTTTATTCTCCAGACTAAAAGATTTGGTCATGTAAATATTAATTATCCAATTATTCTTGGCGAAATGGTTGAATGGGGTGAAAACCAGTTAAGGAAAATAGACTAAATGTTCTTTTCGAAAAGAACCAAAACAAGACGCTCTTCTCGTTCTTCGGACATATAGACTAACTACGTTCGATATTTATCAGTAATCCAAAAACTCTAAAATTTTCCTACGGAACGTTGCACTAAATTTTAGGTCTTCCCTTTGGTCAGACGAATATAACAAGGATTATGAGGTTACAGAAACTTGCAGGTTTCTCCACCCAAATCGCCTTCGGCGACTTCGTTAAATTCCGATGTTAGTTTCAATTTTTGAGAATGCCTAAAATGATAAGTTTAATATCTGAATTTAAGAAATAGGAAATAATATTTTTTCTCCCACCCAACAGGAGAGACGCGCGCAGTTTTCTTTTCAAGAAAACAGATAGTCTTGCTTCGCAAGAAATTTATTTGTTTAAGTTTCTCTTTACAAATGGATACATAATCAGCAAAATCAACAACATACTTATTCCAGAAATTAAAAATCCTAATCTGAACGAGATTACCATTGCAAATCCAATAACTAATGCAAATCCTGCTTCAAATAATTTTCCAATTTGTTGTTTAATTGATAACATAGTTGCTTTGTATCTTTTGTTAATTAAAAAATTATTTAGATAATGTTCTTGGATTATTGGTGTTCTTGCTTGATAATATCCTATTGCTATTGCAAGTATTAATCCAATAATATAAGGATTTGTTAATTGAGAGCTTAAAATAACCAAACTTGAAAAGAAAAATATTTCATATAATAATAATTTTTGAATTTTGATTTTTTTCAAAAACTTTAAGTTGTGTCCAACAGCAAACCAAATTATTCTTGAAAAAGCCGTTATGGAACCAATTAAGATTATTGGAAAACCGAGAGATTCTACAAACGGCTCTTTATATGGAGAAAGACCAATTATAAAAGCCCCAATAATTCCTAAAAAAATAGAAATAACATAAAATCCCGTTCCTTTAAATCTCTTTAATTGGGAAAATATTTTTTCTCCCTCAATATCTTCCGCAGTATATTCTATTTTTGGAGAGAATAAAGAAATTGCTGTAATAATTCCAATTATATCAAAAATCAAATATACTTGTATTGGCATAACTAAAGAAATTTTTGTTAACAATGGCAAAGCCAAAATCATTCCTGCAGAAACTAAAGATACATTAGCTTTGATTTTTCCGTCTATATTTCCGTAATTGTCTTCTCTCTTTAATCCAATAAGAGTATTATGTAAAAAAGCTCCCGATGTCCCAGAAGTAAATGCGAACCCAATAGAAATAAATGCAGAACCTAAAATAAAATATGGCAAGGAATTCCCAAAAACAAAAAATAAACTTGATGCCAACATTGAAAATTTTGCGATGATTAAAGCAATTTTATGTCCTATCTTGTCAGAGATATATCCAGAGGGTATTTCAAAAAGAAATCCTGCAATAAATCCAATTCCTGTATAAATTCCTATTTGTTGAGCAGTAGTATTTTGGAGCGATAAAAAATAAAGAGCAAGAATAGGTATGTAATTTCTTCGGTTAGTTAGTATAATTAAAAAATATTTCCAGATATTTGATTTTAACCTCTTTTGCATATTCATAAGTATAATATATTTTAAATTATTTATAATGTTATCTAATTTTCTTTTTCAAAAAAAGAAACAAAAAAAGTGCGCGTTTCTCTAATATATAACCCTCCAAAAAAATATTATTTCATAATTAATATAAACGGCATTCTCAAAAACTTTGATTTTTTGCCTTCGGCATCGTTGCACTAAAAATCAATCCCTCCAAGTATTCGGGAGAAACTAACAGGGCTTAAAGGGTTTCGTTCGGTTACACCTCACTACACCCAAATTCAATTTCCTCGAAAAAATTCTCCTCGTGAAACAGAGCTGAGAATTTTTTCAGAGCTGAAATTGAACTTTCCTTATCCCCGATGTTCCCAGCGTCGATAAATCGACCAAATTTAAAATTTCATTTTTTGCCCACCCGGGATAGAAGAGAAAAGCCTGCGTCCTACGGACAGATAGCTTTTGTCTTCGACAAAATAGAAAAACTCCTTTTATCTGACCAACGAAAAACAAACCACGAAATTAAAATTTCGCATAACCAAGGATAAAAGGTTCGTTTCACTCACGCAAATTTTTCTATATTAATTTGGGCACTTTTCAGAAAAAGTTAAGGTCTTTTTGGATAAGAGGTTTCAAATCCAGAGTAAATATAATCTTGTTGTTTTTCATCAAATACTTTTCTCCAACCAAGATTACTTTTCTTTCCTTCTTTCCAGCTAATAAAAATTTGTTTTGTAATCATTCCTATAAGTTTAATTGCCCAAAAAGGTCTTCCCATACATGCTCCCCCGAAGTATATCGAGAACAAAACAAAGCTAAAATAATTATTAAAGAAAATAGCCCCCTTATAAAATTTTTTATTTAATTTATCTCCTTCCCCTACAAGTTCTTTAAGTTTTTTAGTAGATGCCAAAGGAATCCTATTTTCTTTTTTATCTGTTTTTTCTTTGTATTTCTTTTTTTCTTTTAATAATCTTTCATAGTCGGAAGAATTAATTGTTTCAATTTTTGAAAATTTTATTAATTTTATAAACAAAAATAAAAGAATAATCCCAATAATTCCTGAAATTACTCCAGCTAAAATTTTATTTTCGGAAAGAATTTTTGTGAGCACAAATAAAGTTATTGCAATTAGGATAAACAAGATGGGGGTAAGAAATAATACTTCTTTTTTTATATGCTCTTTTTTCTTTCCATTACTTATTTAAGAAAAATAAGTTTAAAGATTTTACTGAAACAAACTAAAAAGTGCCCAACTTCTTTTTTAGAAAAAGAAGGCAAAAGGAACTCCCTATTTTCTTTTTGCCCCAAGGGGTACTCTTCGAGCAGAAAAAAGAAACAAAAAGCGGGCTTATCTCTCTAATACATTGGTCGTCCTACTTGACGAATTAAAAACAAAACATTTAAATAATCTACAGTTGTATACATTTGTATATGGAAACAACAATACGATTGAATCAGGTAACAAAAGAACAACTTAATACTTTCAAGCAATACAAAAGTGAGAGCTATGATGAACTTGTAAGAAAGCTCATTCACTTAGTAAGAATGTGTGAAAAGAAACCAGAGCTAAGCCAACAAACAGTCCTTGAGATAAAAGAAGCCAGAGAAAGGATTAAAAGTGGAGATTTCTATACAGAAACAGAAGCCAAGAAAATTCTTGGTCTGTAAAAAGATGTATGATTTAAAATTTGATAAGAAAGCAATTAATTTTTTGGATAAGATTGAGAAGAAAGACAAAAAGAGAATTTGGAATAAACTTCAGGAATGCAAAATAGATCCCTTTCGCTATTTGAAACATTTAGAAAACATGGAAGGTTATAAATTAAGAGTTGGAGATTATCGAATTATTATAGATGTTGAAAATACAATCAAGATTTTAAATGTCGTAAAAATAGGAAGTAGAAAAAATATTTATAATTAATTTCTAAAAACTTCTTCTAAAAAAACAAACCAAAAAGGAACCCCCCATTTTCTTTTTGCCCCAAAGGGGTACTCTTCGAGCAGAAAAAAGAAACAAAAAGCGGACTTATCTCTCCAATACATTGGTCGTCCCACCGTCCTCCCCCAACCTGAAAAGAAAAATCAAAACTCTGCGAAAATCAAAGATTTTCTTGCCACGCCTTGCAGGCTCTCAGCTTCGCCTCGGGTCAAGCAACAACAGTTAAACAGAAAATCCTCGCTGGATTTTCCCAAATTTTTTCTTGCAGAAAAAACTCACGAGGTCATTACATTCTACTCGTGCCCTATGGGTCGCTTAATCGCATATGTTAAATGCAATAGCGATTGTAATTAGTAAATCCATCCCCCTTACAAGTTTTATTGGAAAGATATTTAAGTTTATTCTTTGTATTTCTTTTATGGATAAAGAAGAAAGCATCCCTAAACGAATTTTGAAAAGCGTTAAAAAACTTTTTGCATTTGGGGTTTTTTCTTCTCCACCTTTTTTCTTTTTAGCATTAATCCTTTTTTTAGCTTTATTATTTAAGATTTTTTACAAACTTATGTTTTTTGGAGAGTCGACTCTTTTATTTTATATAAGTTTAGTTATCTTTTTCATAGCAGAAGTTTTGATTCTTTTAATCTTCCTCTCCACACATTTGAGAGCTTATGAATTTGTTAAGGAAAGAGATTATTTCAAAACCTCTGAATTTGATAAAAAAGTCAAGGAGAAAAATTACATTAAGAAAAAAGGCTCTCTAAAAGGAACTTTTCTTGAAAAAAATCTTACTAATTTTTTGTTTTTTTCTTTTTATCAAGGAATTATAATAATGGAAAGACCTTTTTGGTTAATTAAAACTCTTTTAAGGACTTTCAAAAATGCCAGAAAAAACAAAAAAGAAGGATTTAATAATTTGTATGGGTGGAGAAAACTTTATGATGTTAAGCAAAAAGATTTTATCTATTATCCTTTTGTTTTAGTTTTAAACAAAGAATAAAACTTACAATCCCTCCCAAAAATAACAATCACTACTTCTCCGATTTTCTAACGAAAATCTCGATTTTTTCTCAAAGAGAAAAAAGGATTTAACAGAGGATAAAGAGTTCCGACTTGCGCTCCTGTTGGTGCTCGTCTCCACCAAAATTCTTCTTCCAGCTCGAGCCTGTGAGGTTCCGCTCCAGTCTTGAGGTCAGAAGAACTTTCCTTAATCGCGATGTTAAATGCAATCGTAGGGTAAATTTTCAAATAGGGGTGCTGCCTTAGTGCTTCGTACAAATAGTTTTTGTCTTCGACAAAAAAGAAAAACTTCTTTTATCCAACCAACAAAAACCCAATGAAATTTAAATTTCGTTTAACAAAGGACAAAAGGTTTCATTTCATTACGCCCAAATTTTTCTATTTAATTGGACACTTTGCGATAAATTGTTAAACTATTGCTCTTTATTCTTTCTATGAATAGTCCAATATTAGATTCAATAAAAAAACATTTTCCTAAATTTATCAAAAAAATGAAATTGTAGATTATTGGAGGATTTTTATTTTTTGGATTAAGTGGTTTGAGCGGAGCAGAAGGAGATTTCGTAATCTTTTTATACATGTTTTTGCTATCATTTGTAGGTTTTAGCATTGCATTAATTTTAGTTTATTATTTTAAATATGCCGAGAAGAAAAATGCCTAAGTGGAAAATACATTTTGCTTTATCAAGTAAAAGAATCGATGGGAATTCTCATGAAAAGCTTCATAAATGGATATATAAAGATGATGAAAATGATAAAGATGTTAATCATAGAAATAATGGAATACATATTTACACTGAAGAAAATAGAAAATTTATCCATTTAAATTTTGGAGGAAATGAGGCGGTTTCCGAATGGCTTTTTCATATAGCTTAAGATAATTTAGACACTTCTGTAGCAAACAATTGGATAAAAAAAGTTTCAGATAATAATTTTCATAAATTCGGATTCCAAGATGATGGATTTGTCCACTATGAGGAATATGAACTCAATGAAGATGATTTTGAAAATAAATTTCCAGATGATTTTGAATGATTTCAATACTTAAATCTTCTTTCATAATCTTTATGGCTTATCCATTCAAGAATAATTGACAAAATCTTAATTTCCCCATTTGCCACAGAATAAATCAATCTCCATCCTTTCGGTAAATTATATTTTCAAAGATTATCAATTCCATATTTTTCTGAACTTTTTCATCTGCAAATTTTATTTCTGATTTCATTTTCTCCAACTCAGATTAGGTTTATTTAGATATTTTTGAACTAGTTCTGGATTCCAAATCCAAACGACCCAACCCTCTTTATCTCGAGCTATTTTTCCAGATTCTAAAAGGTAGTCGAAAATTACGCAAAAAGTTTGATAAATCATTTTTTTAGGTAGAGATTCCCAAAGAGCCTTTTTCTTGTATTCTCCAGAGTTCTCTCTAATAAAATCCTCCATCCTTAGAATTGTATCTAATTGAGGGTAATGCAAAATATTTCTTTCTAACATTGCTTGTGGCATGGTTATACATACTTGTATAACTATATAAAACTTTCGTTTTTGAAAATAGCAAAGTACCCAATCTTCTTTTTTAGAAAAAAAGAAGCAAAAAAGGCAGCACCACTCCAATACATAATACAAAAATTTACCCCACGACTTTGATTTTTTGCCTTCGGCATCGTTGCACTAAAAATCAACCTCTATCGAGGGAATATAACAACTATTAAAGAGTTCCAAAGTCTTGCAGACTTCTCCACCCAAATTAATTTTACGAAGTTACTTACTTCGTTCGCTCCGCCCATAAAATTAACTTTGTTAAATTCCGATGTTAAATCGCCTTCAAAACAAACCCCTTATAACTCTCAAACACTTCTAAGTTAATGGAAGACATTAATAAAATTGCTGATGAAGCAAGAAATTCTCTAAGTAAATATTGTATCGAAGAATGTAAGGCATATTGTTGTAGAAAAGGATACATCATTATAACTCCTGACGAAGTAGATTTGTTGATTGGAAATAAAAAAGAAAAATTAATTTCTAAATGGACATTAAAAGAATTGATTGATGGAAAATTCTCATTCAATTTTTCAAATTCATTTGGAGGTTGCACACAACTCAAAGACGGAAAATGTTTAATTCATAAAAACGAAAAAAGACCAAAAGTTTGTAAAGAATTCCCAATTTTCATAACAGGAAAAACAATTAGATTATCACCAAGATGTTACGGAATAAAAGCAGGACTACTATATCCCTTCATCAAAAAATTCAAAGAATTAGGTTATGAAATAGGAGGAATAAATTGAAGTATAATATTAAAGAAATTACTGAATTAAAATTCAGAATAAATAAAGTTAAATTAATGCCCAATGGCAGAACATAAATTGAGTTTAGATATTTTCCAAAAACCCCAACCTTTCATACACACAGTTGCGACTAATAATTATTTTATCAATTAGATCACGAAGCCTTATTGTAAATAAGGTTACCTGCTTTAGCAGGTTCTTGTGCCCTCTGGGTATCCTTTAGGAAACGAAGTGAATTAATTTTATTATTTTTTTTAATACCCCCCTTATTTTTCCACTTACCAATTTAATCTCAATAAATATTTGTTAGTCTAATAATCAACTTAATATCTTTCTAATAATTTTTATCATTATTTTTTTAAAATCTAAACTTTTTTCATATTCCTGCCAGTAGCGATAATAGAATTGCTTCCTATCTTAATCAAAAATCAATAAACTATAAAAACTCCTCCCTCTTTTTCCCTCTATGAAAAAGAAAAGCAATAAAAAACTATTCATGATTTCAATTTCAATAATCTTCATAATTTTATTGGCAATAATCTTTTTTCCAACACCTTCACAAGATAAAGTTAAAATAGAAACATCAAAAGGCAATATAATTATTGAATTAAATTCAGAAGCAGCACCAATCACAGTTAAAAATTTTAAATCATATATTGGAGAAAACTTTTACGATAACACAGTTTTTCATAGAGTAATAAATGGATTTATGATTCAAGGCGGAGGTTTCATAGAAACAGGACAACAAAAACAAACACATAATGCAATAATTTTAGAATCAAATAATGGTTTATCAAATGAAAAATACACAATAGCAATGGCAAGAACAAATATACCAAATTCAGCAACATCACAATTCTTCATTAATACAAAAGACAATACCTTCTTAGATTACACTTCAACAAATCCCGGTTATGCAGTATTCGGAAAAGTAATTCAAGGATTTGAAATTGTAGATGAAATAGAAAAAGCACAAACAACAACAAAAAACGGAATGACAGATTGGCCAGTTGAAGATATTATAATTCAAAAGGTTGAATTAATTTAATATTTTTAGAATATTTATCAAAAATTTTATTTATATTTATTGCATAATTTTTTAATTTATTTTCATTTATTCCTTTTTTATCAAAACTATTAATGCCAATAAAAGAATAATAATTATTAATTAAATGGGCTTGAATTTCATCTACAATTCTTTCATCAGAATAAATTTGACTAGCTTTAAGAATTGATTCAATTTTTTTAAAATCTCTTTTTGGCATATTAAAAATAAATTTATTAATTTCTTCTTTGTAATTCTTATCAAGATAATAAAGTCCATGAGCAATTTCATGATTAATTCTGCATTTTTCAGTTCTATCAATAGCAAGAACATAAAATTTATTTTTTTTAATTTTAGAAACTTCATTTAATAATTTTTTTTCTTTTTCAGACAAAGGATCAAATTTACCTTCTAAAAATTTATTAAAAACATAATCTGGAACATTAAATCCTCCTCCCAAACTATAAAAATCCATATCTAAATCAATTCCCTCTTCCGTATTATTTTTAAACCACCTATCAAATTGTTTTTTTGTAAATATCTTATCTTGAAAATTTGGATTTTCATAATATCCATGAAATCTTACAAAAGTTTCACACATATTTTTTCTTTTATTAAAACCAACACAAAATAAATTATCATGAATCTCTTCAAGTTTCATATAATAAAAAATAAAATACTCTTTAAATTAATAATTATATTAAATTATATATATTTTATTTATATATATTTTTCATCAAAATTATTAAGCAATAACTCCAATTAAACAAACTCCGTTAAATTTACTTTTCGTTCATTTCTTACTGAATAAATAATTACCCGTCAAAAGCAACTTTAAATTTGATTATTGGATTTACCTAATTGAGATTAATTATTTTTCTAAATTCCCAAATTACTTTGTGAAATTTATTTTATTTATTCTGAATAGTGAAATTATTTTTATTTTAATGATTTTTTCGAAAAAAGACATATCATAAACCAGTAGATGATATCAATTTCCCAATAACAACTTTTAAAAATAAATTTCTCTCTCCTAAATCATGACAAGAGTAAAATTAACAACAAATCACGGAGATATAATTATCAACTTATACAAAGATATGCCAATAACAACAGGTAATTTCATTAATTTAATTAAACAAGGAATTTATGATAATACAATTTCACACAGAATAATTCCAGATTTTATGATTCAAGCAGGAGATCCAACAGGAACGGGCTTTGGAGATCCAAAAATTCCAAACATCAAAGATGAATTCACACATGCTTCTGGAAATAACAATAGCAGAGGAACAATTTCCATGGCAAACGCAGGACCAAACACAGGTTCATCACAATTCTTTCTAAATTTAGTTGATAACAATTTCTTAGATGGACAACATCCTGTATTTGGAAAAATAATCCAAGGAATGGATGTATGTGACAAAATAGCACAAGTGTCAACTAACCAAAATGATAAACCTCTGGAAGAAGTAAAAATAATAAAAGCAGAGGTATTAGAAGAATGAAAGAAATAATTACAGAATTCAATATATATCAAGTATACTTTCCTGAAAATGAAAAAATAACTTATGTTCTAGAAAAACTTTCATCGGAAGGAAGAGAATTTAATTGGAAAGACAAAGGTTTTTCTTCATTAGAGAAAATAACTGAAAAAATGCAAGAAATAAATCTAAAATTAGCTAAACCAATAAATTATTTAAATGAATCAAAAAAAGGAGATCATAAGTTGAAAACAGTTATGGAAAATAATGTTTTTTATCAAGAACAACAAATTCCATTGGAAGAACAAAAAATTTTGACAGATTTATTATATAATAAATTAAAATGAACAATCCAAATACAAGAATTCTTTATGGAAAATTAAAAGAAAGTGATTTGGAAAAATTTGTTGAAATTTATAAACAAACAGGATTAAATGCAACAGCATCTTTGCCTTCAATAGACTCAATAAATGAAGATAATTTAAAATTAAATGAATTTGAAATAACTCCCAATCCTTTTGGAGAAACAGATAATAAACTCCTCATTGGAATAAAATACCATAAGAATGGAAATTTATATGTCCATACACATATTCATCTAGGAGAAAACAACATAGAGAATCCCCAAGAATTAAAACAAAAATATAATACTTTAATTAGAGAATATTTCTTAAGAGAATAAAAAAATAAAAAAATATCCAAAGAGTATTCCTTCGGAGCAAAAATCAAAATTATTTCAGCTTGAAACTAGCACTAACAGTTGCAGTCACGTCTTCTTCACCTACTTGGATATTTGAGATAGTTTCTTCCATAAATAGAACATCTTTCATTCCTCCTTCAACTCTAGAAGAATAAACATTCCAAGGATAGTATCCAAAATCATTAACTTGAACAGAAACTAATTTACCAACTTTCTTTCCAAATCCTTCAGCAACAGCCTCGGCTTTAATAGTAGCATCTTCTGCAGCAAGTTTCATCGCTTCAGCTTTATATTTATTCTGAGACTCTTGAGTCAATTCAAAATTAATATAACTAATTCCAGCTCCAGCATCAACCCCAGAATCAACAACAGGACCAATTAAATCCTGATCATTAATTGGTAATTCAACCTTCACAGAATGTGTAGCTTTATATCCTTCCTGAGTTCTTTCACCGTCATCCCAATTATAATTAGGATAAACATTAAAATTCTCAGTAATTATTTCTGACCTTTCAAACCCTTGAAGAATCAAAGCATCAATCAAATTATTCAAAATTTCAGAATTAGCATCTTTAGCTTCAGAAGTTGTCTCTCCATCAGTTTCAATATTAAAATAAACCGTAATTAAATCGGGCATAGCCTTAACACTCGCAATACCCTGAACATTAACAGTATCAGTTCCAGCTATAACTCTATTAAATGAAGTTAAAGCAAGTAAAGCTATAATCAAAATAACAGCCGAAATAATCGAAGTCACAACAATAGTATTATTTATCTTTTTCATTTTAATCCTCCTTTTTATTTTATAATTTCCGCCAATTTATAATTGAATATGCAAATAGTATCAACAAAGCTCCAGCCAAAAACCAAATCCAAACCAGATTAGGGGACGAACTCAAAACATCCCTAGCATGATTAACAACTGCATCTTCCATTACAGCCATATTTGCTCCACCAAACTCTGTTGTTTTTTCCATCATTATTTCTTCACCTTTTTCTACCATTCCAATATCCCAACTTCTTCTTCCAATTCTAATTTTATCATAAACCCAAACAGCAAAAGTTCCAACAGTAGTCAACATAAAACCCGGAATCAAAGTTTTCATCTTCTCACCAAAAGATCTCTTAGGAGAAATAACAATTGATTTATTACTCAACTCATACATCACAATCTTTTTTCCTTTCTTACTCCAGAAAAAATTCTTCCTTTTTTGAACAAGACCACTAGCCAACAACTTTTTTATATTATAATCCATTGTGTTCATCGGAAACTTCAACGCAACAGACAAATCTTTTTGCGAAGCCTCAGGATTCTCAGCTAAATAATTGATAATTTTCTTACAAGTCTTACTTCCCAAAACATCCGCAAGACTTTTCGTCCTAGAATCCTCCATTGACATCATAATAAACTTATCATTACTCATATGTTCTTAATTAATTGTGCATTTTTGCACATTGTTTTTTAATTAATGGACACCCGAAGGGCGACCATTTCCATATCGGAAGGGAGTGTGAAAATCCTGAAAAGGATTTGACACAATAACTCATAGAAAATATATTTTATAAATAATGCGAAGACTTCGAATTTGGTTGAAGTTATTAAATAAACAATTCAATCTAAGAAAATTTTTAAATTTAAAAAATTTAAAACTTCTTGAGATTTTTCTTTTTGAAGTGTGCCATATTTTTTTCTTATTAATTGTTTTTTTATATTTATTACTTGTGGAGGTATTAAAACACTATCTTTTGCCAATATTCCCGCTTCTAAATTTTCATTTTTTATTAATATTCCTCGAAATTCTTGCTTTAAATTTCCTGTTATTGCACAACAAATAAAATTATTGTTAGAACCATTATAGTCTTGATTTGATAAAATCAATACAGGACGATATTTTTGACCAGATAAATCAGAATAAACAAAAGGAACAGAAACTATGTCTCTTTGGTTAAAATTTATTCCAGACATCATCTACCTCATTATTCCAAAGTTCATGTAATGGGCTTTCTGAAGAGACTACACTTTGAACAGAAGGGTTTTTTGATTTCAATTTATTTAATTCTTCTTTTAAGAAATCTATTTGTGTTAAACAATTTTTTAAAATTTTACCTGCTTGATTTTCCGAATTAAATTTAATTTGAGTCTTGATTACTTGTTGTTCCATTACAAAGTTTAAATCTTTTTCAAATTCTTCTGTAAATGTTAATCCAGCTATTTGATTATTCATCTTTTTCTAACCTTTTTACAATTTTATTTAATAATTCTGTATTCCCACTATCTATATGTAAAATATTATTTTCTATTTATTTATCATTTTGATGACTAAAAATTATGGGGTCAAGATTAATACTAGTTTCATCTATTTTTTCCTTTGCCATAAATACAACTGATATTGGAAATATGTCTCCATTAGATTCAACTTTTTTCAAAAAATCTTCTTTAAAAAACATTTTTAAATTTTTAGATTCAAGAACATATTTTTCAGCTTTTGCCATAAATTTTATCACCCTACACAAGTTATAAAGTTTTGTATTATTTAGGCTTTATCTTCTAATAATATCAATCCTCCAACCTCCAATGCTTCTGCCAGTAGCGATAACAGAACTACTCTTTGCCTTTTATCTTAAACTTTAATGCCTCCTTCCCAATAACCCTCCAAGTAACAACACCAAATTAATAAATCCCCTCCACTTTTTTGCTTCCTATGAAACAAGAAATTTTACAATTTATTCGGCAAAATAATCTTTCACCATTTAATCAATCAAAAACACAACTAAAACCACTGGAATCAATTTACAAAACAACAGATGCAAAAAAAGTTCATAACAGAACATTACAAAAAATATCACAAAATTTCATCTTCACAGAAACATCAAATATTTTTAATTTCTTTCAATTTACAAATGATATAACTGAAATAAAAAAAAGACAACTATTTTTCTCAAATTTACAAAATATCAAACTAGAAAATTCCTTTCTAAATAATTTAGAAAAACCTAGAAATTGGTGGAAACCCAGATATGATGTAATCGTTGTAACAGAAGATGCAGAAACATTCACAAAATTAAAACAAATGAATTGTCCAGTTCAAATAATAATCTCAGAACAAGATGCAGTTCTTCTAGAAGACAAAGATGTTGTTCAAATAATTAATTGTCCAGAATTTCAAATTGCATTAGAATCACTACCCCAAGCAGTATTTTACAAAAACCTTGAAGAAATTTATTTAGAAAGATATTTAGAACAATTTTCAGGACATATAAAAAATCTAGAAATAATAAAACAAAATTCCACAATAAAATCCTTAAAAGAACTAACAGGAGAATTCATTCCTCTAATTCCATTAACAAAAGACGGAGAATCAAACTCAATAGATCCAGATGAAATAGAATCAAAAATTATTCTAGCAAATCACAAAATAGAAGAAAAAATAAAACAATTAACTCTTTCGGGAACTTCACTAATTCAAATCCTTTCAAAAGGCGATTTACCTGATGAATTAAAAAAAGCAATAGATGAAACAATTGATGAATTAAATATTCCCAGACAAATTCTAGAAATAGGAATTCCCTTAAAACTAGATGAAGAAGAATTAAATAAATTAATTCAACATCAAAATGCAAACGAATTTTCAGAATTAGCAGAAAGAATAAAAGATAATTCAGATAAATTAAAACAAATTCCAGAAAAACTAAAAGAGCTCTCAGATTTAATTTTGTATTTTGATTTTTTATCAGGAATTTCAAAATTTATAAATCAAGAAATGAATTTCCCAGAAATAAATCATGAATTATCAATCCAAAAATCAAACAATATTTTCCTAGAAAATCCACAACCAATTTCATTCAATCTTTCAGAAAATATTCAAGCATCAATTCTAACAGGTGCAAATTCAGGGGGAAAAACAACATTAGTAGAACATATTTTGCAACTAATAACTCTAACACAATTAGGTTTACCCCAATCAGGAAAAAATAAATTTCCATTATTCGAAGAAATATATTACTTCGCTAAAAATAAAGGTTCAAACTTAAAAGGAGCATTTGAAACACTTCTAACACAAATGTCAAGAATAAAACCCGGAAATAAAACACTAATCCTTGCAGATGAAATAGAAGCAGTAACAGAACCAGGAGTTGCAGGAAATATAATTGCCGCAACAACAGACTACTACATAAAACAAAACTGCTATCTTGTAATCGCAACCCATCTGGGCCACGAAATACAAAAAATTCTCCCACAGAAAACAAGAATAGATGGAATAGAAGCAAAAGGTCTAACAGAAAACTTCGAACTAATAGTAAATCACAACCCAGTTCTAGGAAAACTAGCCCATTCAACACCAGAACTAATAGTAGAAAAAATGGCCAACAAAGAAAACAAAGAATACTTCAATTTTTTAAATGATTTTTTGAAGAAGAAGAAATAAATTCTTTTTTAATTTTTTAAAACAAATTACTGAACTAAATTCAAATTTAATATTTTAAATTATCATCTGTGGCACAGACATAATTATATTTTAGATAAATAAATATCTAGCCAACTTTCAAAATTTAACTCTTTTCATGTCCTCGCTGACCTGTTTAGTCAGCAGTATGCTAGGAGTATAACGAGATAGGTTAGTAATAATTCAATAATTAATCCTTATTCTTCAATTTCTCATATTTTTTTTATCTCATCCCTTTCATTTTTTAATTCTTCCATTACCCTATCAAGTTCCAAAAAATCCCTTTCATTGTTTTCTTTAATTGTCTCCTTTGAATAAATGTTGCCTATTTGATAAATTAAAGCTAAAAGAATTGTCAATATTGTTAAAATTAAAATTTGTAGACTTGGAAAAATATTACTTATTATCAATACCAAAATAGTTGTCATAGAAGCAAATATTATCCCCATGATATCAATTCTAGGCTCTCTTTTCATATTTAATTTCTATTTCTAAGTCTGCTTAATGGGATCTTCTTTTTTAGATTTCACCAGCTTTTTTTTGGTTCCTTAACTTTTGTTTTTGGGCTTTTCTTTTTCATTTTAATTACACCACTCCACCTACTCTTTTTAACACTTTATCCCTTAAATTCTTTTTACTATTCCAAAAACCTACAAAAACTTTAAATAACCAAACTAATTATATCCAACATGGAAAAAGAAATTGGAAAAATCACAAAGAGAGATGATACGGATATCGTTCTTCGAATCGATGATTTTGCTGATAAACGGGGATTCACAATTAGAGAATTTGTGACTTCAGAGAGATACACAGGATTCACAAAATCAGGTGTAAGAATTCTAGCCAAAGATTGGTTAAAATTCAAAGAAATGATAAACTCTGTTGATGATGCCGATATGATGGATCCGAATGCTGGTTCAGAAGCAGCAATGCAAGAAGAAGCTATGGCAGCAGCACAAGCTGAAGCACAAGCAACTCCTGAAGAACCAAAAGCAGAAGAACCCTCAAAGGAAGAATTACCTGATTATTAAAATTAATTCCTTGTCTCGAAAGATTTTATACTAAAAATGAAGTGAATCAGTATTCTCGTGCCTATTGAGTATATCCCTTGGGTATCAGATTATTTAAATTATCAAAAATTTATTCTTATTTTTTAATTTCAAAAAACCTTTATATACCTATAAAAGAACATAATTTTATGAGAAAAGATATATTGATTATTGATTGGTCTTTATTACTAATAATTGTTTTAATGATAATCACAAAATTTATCAATTTACCTTTTACAAAGATTATTCAACCAATTTTTTTCATTTTAATTTTAATTCATATAATTCAACATTGGAAAATTATTCTTTATTCTCTCAAACCAAAAAAGAAACAATAACTTTTTACTTTCCAACAAGTTAATCCTCTTTTAGTCAAAGGTTAACTAATTAAATCTCCAAAAACCTAAACCTATTCCATGTTCTTACCAAAGCAATAATTAATATATCAATTACATCCACAAAGCAAATTCTCACCTCAAAGAAATCTTGAGGCCTTTAGGTCATGCCATTGGTATGCCAAAACCAAAGCGAGACGGTAAACAAAGCCAATCAATTTCTCCACCTTAAAGATTACCTCCTAAAATTTAATCCTTAACTTCCATTCTCTATAACATCTATTTTATCATAAACTAAACTCAATTTTTGTTTATGCCACAGAAGATAATAGAATTCTCTTAAAATATGGTTATGAATACCTATTCGAAACATTTATAAAGTGTTATGAATACCTATTCACAAGTTAAAGTTACTTTGACTAATAAAATAAACAGGAGAAAAAATAAGATGGCAAATAGAGACGGAACAGGTCCAGAAGGCAAAGGTCCAAAAACAGGAAGACAAATGGGAAACTGTGGTGGAGCAAAACCTGAAGAAGATTCTTCAAATGAAAGAGGCTTTGGAAGAAGACCTAGAGGAAGAGGAATGGGAAGAAATCAATCTGGACAAGGAAGAAGATTTCAAGACAATGAATAAAATTGTCAATAAATGAAAGTAAGGGAATAAATTATTATTTATTCTTTTTCCCTTACTAAAAAGATTAATAAATTTAAAAAACCAATAATTAGAGTAAAAAAATGAAAATATTGATAGCATTAAACGAAAACAAAGGGATAAATTCAAAATTAAGTGAACATTTTGGACATTGCCCCTATTTTGCAATCTATGAAAAAAAAACTAAAAAGATTGAAATTATAACTAATAAAATAGATCATTCAAAACAAAACTTAACTCCAGTAGATCAAATAATGCAATTTAAACCAAATCTTGTTTTTTCTCAAGGAATGGGTCAAAGAGCAATTAAATTATTTAATGAAAAAAAAATAAAAATAAAAACTGGAAATTATTCTAATTTAAAAGAAGTTATTAAAAATATTGATCATCTCCAAGATTTAAAAGAAGGGTGTTTACACTAATGAAACAATCAGCTATTAAAGCAGCAAAATCTATTTGGAATTCTTTACCCCTAATAATTGGAACAATTTTATTAATAAGTTTAGTTTCTACAATAATTCCAAAACATCTTATTTTACTAATTTTCAAAAATAATTTTATCTTAGACCCATTAATAGGAAGTTTTTTTGGTAGTATTTTTGCTGGCAATCCCATTGTAAGTTATCTTTTTGCAGGTGAATTACTAAACCAAGGCATTAGTTTAATTGCAGTAACCGCATTTATTGTATCTTGGGTCACGGTAGGAATAATTCAAATTCCAGCAGAATCAGCAATTTTAGGAAAAAAATTTACTTTACTTAGAAATTTATCTGCTTTTATTTTTGCAATAATTGTAGCCATAATAACAATATTAATATTAACAATAATTTAAAATGAAAATAAAAGAAAGAATAAAAAATATTCCCGGTGCATGGAAATTCTTAACATTAGTTATAATTATTTATATTTTAACCTTAATTTTTATGCCCCATATCTTTTTTGAAACTCTTGATTTTTCAAAAAAAATATTTTTAGAAGTAGCCCCGATATTTCTTATCATATTTATTCTTATGGCTTTAAGTAATTATTTCATAACACCAAAAGTAATAATTAAACATCTAAAAGGAAAAGGAATGAAAAAATGGTTTTTTGTTATATTAGGAGGAATATTATCTTCTGGTCCAATTTATATGTGGTATCCACTATTGGGTGATTTAAAAAGAAAGGGATTAAACAATGGCCTAATTGCATGCTTCTTATATAATCGAGCAATAAAAATTCCTTTACTTCCAATAGCCATAGCATATTTTGGTTTAAATTATGTAATTATCCTTGCTGTAGTTATGGTTATCTTCTCGATTATTCAGGGAATTTTAATAAACAAAATTATGGAGGTGAAAAAATGAAAATAGCTATATCTTCAGAAGGAAAAGATTTAAATTCAGAAGTAAGTGAAAAAGGCGGAAGAGCACCATACTATCTTATTTTTGAAAATAAAGAATTAATCGAAACAATAAAAAATCCTTTTTTATCTGGCAGTGGTGCCGGATGGTCAATTGCTTATATGTTAGCAGAAAAAAAGGTTAATAAAGTAATTTCAGGAAAAATTGGAGATAAGATGGAATCTGCACTAAAAGAAAAAGGTTTGGAATTTATTGAAGCACATAACAAAAAAATTTCTGATTTGATGCTGTCACAAATTCGCTAAAATCTGCTACCCCACAACTTAAGTTGTGGGCTTGACCGCAGATTTTACTAAAGAAAAAGTTTCAAAAACAGAATTCGACTGAAACTTTTTGAGACACGAATTTTTATACCCGAAGGGCATAACCAAAGGTCACAAGAACCTTTCTTTGAAAGGCAAGAACCTGACAAGTCAGGTGACTTTATTGCATAAGGCCTCAGGAATACCGTCTCGCCAAAACTCTCGGCACAATCTTTTTTGAAAAGGCATCCACGACTTGAGGAAAATTTTGAAAAATTTTGAGACACAAAATCCACGCAGTGATTTTGGTCTATGTTTATGGTTTCAAAAACAGCCTATGAATAAGCATTCAAAATGTTTATAAATTCTTTTTCTTTTTCTTTTTAATGCCAAGACCATGTAAAAATAGAAAAATCAGGGGAAAAGTAAATTCAAATTATTTTAAACCAGCAGGAATACCAATGTCAAAAATAGAAGAAATTGAATTAACAATAGCCGAATTCGAAGCATTAAGATTAATTTATGTAAAAGATTTACCTCAAGAAGAAGCTTCAAAAAAAATGGAAATCTCTCAACCAACACTTTCAAGAACATTAAAATCAGGAATAAAAAAAATATCTGATGCAATAGTAAATGGAAAATCAATAAAAATAAATGACATTTAAAAATTTTTTCAAATATAAAAATTTCCAGTTTCATAAAAATGAAACTATTTTTTAATAAGTTTCATAAAAATGAAACATTTAGAAAAGTTTAAAAAGAAAAACAAACTGTCTTAAATTATGAAAAAAAGCCAAATAGTTTCGCTTATTATTTCAAGCATTTCATTTATCTTATTAATCATATTTTTAAGTTTACTTTTAGGGGAACATTTTCAAGTTGAAACTTGTGGATGTCCAAAAATGGTTAGTCAAAATTTCATTTTTTTATTTATTTTTCTGTCAATCATTTTTATTGGAGGTTTAATCTATTATCTACTTTCATTAAAATTAGAAAAAAAAGAAGAAAAGGTAAAATTTAATGTAAAAACAATTATAAAATTTTTAGATGAAGATGAAAAAAAGATTTTAAATCAAATAAAAAAAGAAGAAATTTTACAATCAGAAATTCACGGGCTTTCAAAATTGAGAAAACATCGAGCAATCAAAAAATTACAAGAAAAAGAAATTTTAAAAATTGAAAAAATAAAAAATAAAAATAAAATAAAATTAAATAAAAATTTTGAATTAAAATGAAAAAGATAAATAAAAACAGATTTTTAACAATTGGTATAATTTTAGTAATAATAATCATTTCTTATTTCTCACTCACAAAATCTGCTCCAGAAACAAATGAAGAAATAATAAAATGTATTGGAGAAAAAGCAATACTTTATAGTCAGAATGGTTGTCCACATTGTATGAATCAAGAAAAAATATTTGGAAATAATTCTATTTATCTAAATATAATTGATTGTACAGCCTCTCCAGAAAAATGTGGGAAAATAAAAGGAACTCCTTCGTGGTCAATAAAAGGAAAAGAATATCTTGGTGTGCAATCAATAAATAAATTACAAGAGTTAACTGGATGTTAAAATGCCGCTAGGATGCGTTACAAATGGAGCATGCACCTTTGGAAAGATATCAATGTTAGCATTAGCAGATTCAGTAAATCCCTGTGCAATTGCTGTTCTAACAATGGTTCTTATTTCAATTTTAATAGAAAATCCTAAAAAAAGGAAAAATGTATTATTTGCAGGATTAGCTTTTGTTCTTTCTATTTTTATTGGATATATGGTATATGGGACAATAATAATACAATTCTTTACAATTTTTGCAAGTTTCCTTAGAGAAAATTCAATAATTGTCTACAAAGGTTTAGCAATTCTTGCAATGATTATTGGTGGATTGCAAATCAAAGATTATTTTTATTATAAAAAAGGTTCTTTTGCAACAGAAATGCCATTATTCATGAGACCAAAAGTAAAAAAAATAATCAAAAATATAACCTCGCCAAGAGGAGCATTTGTAATTGGTTTTGTTGTAACATTATTTTTGCTTCCATGCACAATGGGACCATATATTATAGCATCAGGTTTATTAGCTGAATTAGGTCTCTTAGGAGCAATTCCTTGGTTAATGTATTATAACTTCATATTTATTCTTCCAATGTTAATCATCGTTCTTTTAGTTTATTTTGGATTTAGCAAAATAGATGAAGTTTCAGGTTGGAAAGAAAGAAACATAAAAAAACTACATTTAATTGCAGGAATTTTACTCTTCTTAGTAGGAATAGCTTTACTTAATGGTTGGTTATGATTCGAAACGTAAAGGCTCTTTGATTCTTTTTGATTAAAATAAAAGATTTAATTTCTTACGTACAGATGTACACTACAAAATGAAATTTTATCACAAAAATAATCTAAAGAGAAAACAAAGAAAAGAAAAGCTGAAGAAAAAATTAATCTTCTTCTGGAGGAAATCTTTCTACAATAATAAATTGTTTTTTTCCTTGTTTGTATGAACTTACTTGAACTCTACTACCACTCTTTAATCCAATGGATTTTGCTTCTCTGGTAATTAACACTCCAATACCATTACCATAGGTATTACATTGTTTTACAGACCTTTGAAGGATTTCTTTTTTTACTTTCTTTTTGTCTGTCATACATATTCTACCACCGTAACCTTAATAAATAAAGTAATATATTCTTTATTACATGATTCAGACTAAACTTTTAATTAAAAAATGTAATTCTAGTGAAGAATTAGAGAATTTTTTCAATAATTTTTCAAAAAATCATGAAATCATTCATAAAGAAATTAAAATAGTCCCTTTTGGTGGAAGGATTACTTATTTTTTGATTTTGGAATATTAATTATTTACCATATTTCGCGGAAGTATCTCTTAGGCTAAATAATCTTTCTTCTTTGTTTGTTTTTTTGCCTTTTCTTTCTCTTACAAGTCCAACTCCTTTTAGAAATTCTAATGATTTTAATGTTGTTCTCCATTGTGAATCAACTTTTTCTGAAATTGATTTTATTGAAAGTTCTTCTTCTTTTTTTAGAGTTTTGAGAACCTCTTCTGTCACTTTCAAAATACTCTTCCTTGTCATATGTATAAGTGAACACATAAATTTAAATAGTAAGTATGCACAAATATACATATATTAAAATGAAACGAAATTTTGAAAATATCAAAAACGAATTGAATGTAAGAGGAATTAAAGAATTTAATCGAGGAGACATTTGTAATTGGGCTTTAGTGTTTGCCATTGAAGATTTGGTTAAGGAAATAAAAAAACCTTTTATGATTAAAGGTATTGAAGTTCTTGCAGAAGGTTTGCAGAAAGAGTGAAAGGAATTTGAAAGAGAATTGGAAGCTTTGTGAGAAAAATAAGAAATTGAAGTGAGAGGTTTGGGGGAGAATTGAAAGATAATTAATGTAAAATTCAAAAATCTAATAATTTAATCAAAAATTAGGACGGCCATATAATTTAATATTTGAAATAAAAAGAGAGCGAAAAGCAAATTTGCGTTTAGCAATTTGATTGAGCGGAGCTTTTTTATTAAAATTCAAACATTAAATTTAACTCGCTCTGCTTACTGCCTTGCTTCGTTTCCAGTATAAGAATCTGTTTCCGCAGGATGCATGAAAGGTTGGAGAGATTTTGAAAAAAGATGATAAGAAAAAAATCATTTTTCTAACCAACTCCAATATTTGCCATCTCCAATTATTACATGGTCTAAAACTTCTATTCCAATTAGTTCCCCTGATCCAATTAGTTTATTTGTTATTTCTAAATCTTCTTCTGAAGGAGTTGGATCTCCTGAAGGGTGATTGTGAACAAGAATTATTTTTGATGCGGAATTTCTTATTGCTGATTTGAAGATTTCTCTAGGATGAATTATTGAAGCATCTAAAATTCCCATCGAAATTTTTTGTATATTAATTACATAATTTTTTGTATTCAGTAAAACTGTAAAAAAATATTCTTGTTTTTCTGATTTTAATCTTTCTTCAAATAAATTAAAAACGTCTTTTGCTGAATCTATTTTATCTTGTTTCTTTTTCTTTAATCTTATTCTTTTTCCTATTTCCGAAACTGCTAAAAGTTGCATTGCTTTTGCTTGTCCAATTCCATTTATTTTTTCTAATTCATTTATTGTGCAATTAAATAATTCATCTATTCCGTAAAGTGCAATTAATCTATTTGACATATCAATAACATTTTCTGCTTTTGTTCCTGTTCTTAGGATGATTGATAGTAATTCTGCATCGCTTAAACTTTCTACTCCAAATTCTTGCAATCTTTCTCTTGGTCTAGAATTTTTTTCCATATCTAAAATTTTCATAAATTAGGAAAGAAACATTTTGATTAAATAATTGATTAATAAATAGGGATAATATTAAATAATTTGAATTGTTTTATTTATTGTGACATATAGAAAGTTAGAAGATTGTTTTTGGAGGATTAATTTGAAAAATTTTAAAAATAATAGACTGCAAAATATGGTTTATAAAATTGGTAAATTATATTTTAAGGAGGTATATTTAGAATATAAAAAAGAATTAGAGCCAAATTATGCCTCTAAATTTTCATTAATTGAAACAATTGATTATCTTCTCAATTTAAAGGAACAATTAAATAAAAAAGATGATATTGAAAAATATATTTCATTAAAAAAAATGATTGATAATTGTAATTAAAATGAAAGAAAATTTGGAAAGAACCATAATAACCTTGTCTAAAGGATCATTTGAAGATTTAAAATTACAAGAAATGTTTTTAAGATTGGGAAAAATATATTTTAATGAAAAATTTGAGGAATTTCTAAAAAGGGGATATGAAACTATGAATTCTGAAGATTATGCTTTAGTAGATACAATAAGATATTTAATTCGAGTTAGAAATTATTATCCAAATATAAATAAAAAAACTATTTTTATTAATAATTATTTAATAGACTGCAATTAGTCAAAAACACCTTCTAGAACTTTATTTTGCATTTCTTTTCTAAAACAATCTTCGCAAATTTCTGCACCTGTTTTGTTACTTTTTCTAAAACTATATGGTTCTTTTAATAAACCACACCTTTCACATCTTCTCAAACATTGATTACAATAAACTCTTTTTGATATCTTATCTTTTTTTGTATGAGATTTACACATTATTTTTCCACACCTAAAACAACGTGTATAACAATCACGACAAAGATATTTTCCACATAATTCACATTTATGATTTAAACATTTTTTACAAAAACTTTTTCCACATGATTCACATATTGAAGAACATTCTTTACAGGAAATATGTCCCGTTGTACAAAGATGTAAATCATTTATTTCTTTTTCACAACTTTCACAAAAAAGAGGAGTTAATTTTTCTGTTAAAGGATCAAAAGTTATTTCAATTATTCTTTCCGCATTTAAATTTGTTAAAGTCATATCAAAAACATTTAATGAATAATAAATCAAGGTTGTATTAAATAATTTATTATTTATGTTTAAAATATGTTTTTGATTTTCTAATTGTATTGCTCTTTCTTTTTCTGATTCTAATTCTTCAAAATTTATTTTTTGTTTTAATGAATGAATTAAATCTATTTGTTTACATATTTTTTCTGAATCTCCTTCTAATTCAAAACTATGGAGTTTATTTTTTGCTTTTTCTAAATTTTCATTTATTTCTTTTGTTTCTTGTAAAAAATGTTCTTTTATTCTTTTTTTTTCTTTTTCTAAACGTAAATTCAAATCTCTTGCTACCTGTTCTGTTTTTGATAAAATTACTTTCTTTAATTCATCTTTTGCAACAAAATAAGATTCTTTCATATCTGGAATTTTTATTTCTTCTTTTGTTCCTTCTTCTAAATCATAATGTGATAAATCTCCTACGATTGGTTCTCCATTATAAATATGAATATTATTGATTACTTTTTCTGATTCATTCAAATATTGATATGTTGTGTGGAATGTAAATCTAAAGAAAAAATTAAATCTTTTTTTTGGAGTTAATTTAGTTATTTTAGAATTTGGCAGATTTATTCTTTTTTTTATTTCTTCTTCTGGAGAATTTTCAAATTTTATTTTGAGAAGAGTTGTTTGTCCCGAATTTTCTAAATAACTTGAAATTATTTTTAATGCATAACTTCCTTTTTCAATTAAATCTGAATCTCCTGTTTGGTGTTCTTCTTTAAAAACAAATTTATAAGGGGATTTTTTCCCATAAAATTTTTCAAATTTTTCTGGTACATTTGAAATAATTAGATGATCCCCTTGGAAAATTATATCTGCTCCCAAGTTTTGAAAAAATTTTTCTATGAATTCAGGTAATTGTATATTTTCTTGCATGTTAAAACGAAGTTTAGAAGATTTATATAAATTGTTGGGGGCAAGTATTACTTAGAATCAACAAATTTATATAATTTAATTAATTTAATTTGTTATGAAAGGTTATAATTTTAAAGAAGATACAATTATTTTAGATTGAGAATTGAATGAACTTGATTTCTTTGTAAAAAAATTTTTAGATATATTAAAAACACATTGTAAGGGGATATGTTAGTATTTCTACAGGGAGAACCCCTGGAACTGAAGATGTAGATCTTTTAATAATGAAACCAACAAAAGAAAAATTTAAAGAACTTTTTTTAGATTTAGAAAGAAATAATTTCTGGTGTTATCAAGGAGAATGTTTTGAAGAAATTTATCTTTATGTGGAAGAAATGCAAAGTATTAGATTTGCAAAAATTAATGAAATGTTTCCAAATATGGAAATAATTTTTATAGATGAAACAAAAAGAGCAAAATATTATGAATTTAATCATCCTCAAAAAATTAAGATAAAAGATTTTGAATTTAAAATTCCTCCGGTTGAATTTGAAATTTTATATAAAGAAATAAATTTAGCTGGAAAAAAAGATATTGAAGATGCAGAACATTTAAAATCATTTTTCAAAGAAACCTTAAAGAATAAAAAATTTGAAGAATATAAAAGAATTATTAGAGAGGATAAAATATTATGAAGAAAATTCCTTTAACTGATTTGGAGTATGTTGAAGTTTATGCAAACAAATTATTAGAAAATAGTATTTTATTTAGTCAACATAAAAAATTGATCAATAGTCAAATAATATTTAGTAGGGAATTATTTGAACAAATGTTTGGTGTTGGAAGAGAGTTTAAAACAAATGCTAGAATTTATTTGAAGGAAATTGGGTTGATTTAGGGATATTTTATTTCTAAAAAAATAGAGGACTTTATTTATTTTTCACTGAACCTTGTCATCTAACAATTCTGAAGTGGATTCTTTACTATCTTCATATTCTTCTATTCCTTCTTGAATCATTTTTGATATTTTTTCTACTCCTTGTGCGAATAAATCTAAATTATTTTTAGAATCTAAAAATACAGTTAGGAGTTTTTCTTCTATTTTATTTCTTCCAGAAGTTGATTCTGAATCTAAACCTAAATTGAAAAGAATTATTGGAAGTTCTCCAATTACTAATCCGACACAACACATTTTATTTATGATTAAATCTATTACATATTCTTCCATTGTTCCTTTTGTTGCTAAAGAATAAATTTGTATATCATGTTTTTGACCTATTCTGTCCAATCTTCCTATTCTTTGTTCTACTGACATTGGATTCCAAGGAAGATCATAATTAATTAAAATTTTACAAAATTGTAAATTTAAACCTTCTGCTCCTGCATCTGTGCAAATTAATATTTGTGATTTATATTTGAATTCTTTAATTCTTTCTGATTTTTCTTCTCTTGAAAGCCCACCAATAAATTGAGTTATTTTAAGATTGTAAGGTTGTAATTTTTCTGTCATGTATTCTACTGTCGAAGGATGTTTTGTATAAATTAGAATTTTTTCTTTTGGATTTTCTTTTAATGTTTTATTAATTATTTCCACAAGTTTTTCCATTTTGGAATCTTTTTTTAAATTTTTGTAATCATGAAGAATTTCTTTTGCAAATTGCCTTGTTTCAAAATGATATTTTTCATTATTTGCAATTTTTGTTAAAGATTCTATTGCAGATTTGGATGAAGAAGTCATTTTTGGCAAAAGTGCAAAAATAATTAATCTTCCATTTATTGTTGCTCCATTTGCATGAAAGTATTTTTCTTTTAGAAGTTCTATTATTTTTTCATAAATTTTTCTTTCTTCTGGAGTTTGTTCTATTGGAATTATTTTTGGTATTCTTTTTTTATAATTTATTCCTGTTTCTGCCCTTTTTCTTCTTACCATTACTTCATCTAATTTTGCTTTCAAATTTTTTGGATTTAATGGATAACGTTTATTTCCACCATGTAAAAATTTTTTTCTAAATTCTTTTATTGTTCCTAAATGTCCTTTTTTTAAAAGATGTAAAAGATTGTATAATTCTAATAAATCATTTTGAAAAGGAGTTGCCGTTATAAGTAAAAATCTTTTTTTTTGAATTTTATCTACAAATTTCCAACGCACCGTATTTTTTTCTTTTAATTTATGTGCTTCGTCGACCATTAGCATATCCCATTCAATATTATGTGCTTGTTTGTGTTTGAATGTATTTGTTTTTTTATCAAATATTTTTACTCGATCTATTGATGCAATTGCAAAATTTGTATTTTCCCAATCTTCTTCTTTTTCTATTATTTTAAAATCTAATTCAAATTTATCTTTTAGTTCTCTTACCCATTGATTTACTAGCGAGGGAGGAGTTAAAATTAGTGCTTTTTTTACAAAACCCCTGACTATACATTCTTTTAAAATTAAGGAAGAAGTTATTGTTTTACCTAAACCCACTTCATCTGCTAAAAGTGCTGAACCATTTAAATCTCTCAAAATTTTTAGTGCACCATCTATTTGATACGGTAATTTGTAATAGAGATTTTTTTCAATTAAATCATAAGAAATTAATTCTGTAATAACTGAATTATTTGACATTTCTTCTGCTTGTACTTTTAAATCTAAAATTTTAGAAGATTCAAATTCTTTTTTTTCTAATTTATCAAAAAAACTTAAATCTTCGTTTGAAAAAGATTCATTAATTATTATATTTTCTATTTTTTTACCTCAACAAGAATTTGAAAACTAGATGAGTTTTTAAGAATTTTGTAAATTTTTGAATAATATATGTATCTTCTAGTTAGACACAATGTTTAAAAAATAAATTTGATATTTAATTTGGTAATTAGACAAAGGAGGAGAAAAAAATGACTGACAAAGAAAATCAAACTACTGAAATTTCTCAAGAAGAATCTACTACATCTGAAGTTGTCGAGAAAACATCAACAGAAGAACCTACAACAAATGTTCAAGATAATTCGCCGGAAGAAATTGCTGAAGAAAATTCAGAAACTACACCTGAAAGTGTATCCTCAACTGAGAGCACTGATACTGAAGAAACTGTTGAATTTGATTCTATTGAAGCTGCTCAAGCGAAAGTTAAAGAAGCTGAAGAACAAATGTCTCAGGCGAAAGCTGAAGAAGCTCAAGCAAAAGCTGAACATGCTTTGATTAAGGCTAAGGAAGCTGAATCCACAGCAGAAGAGGCTCTTTCTGAAGCAAAAGAAGCTCAAGAAGAAGCGAATGGGGTTTTAGGTGAAGTAGATACTGCAGAGACTAGTGAAGCTGAGGGAACTTTAACAACGGAAGAAACTGCGGAAACTACCGAAGAAACACCTGCGAAAGAATCTGCTGAGACTGTAGAAACAGAATCTGCTGAGACTACTGAAGAAACTGAAACAGTACCTACGGAAGAAACTGAAGCTACAGAAGAATCAGAAACGCCTACTGAAGAAGAAACTATAGAAGCTGAATAATTTTTATTTTTTTAATTAGATTTATATAAAGTAAAACCCCGTAATAGTTTATGAAGGTGGCTAAATTTTTTTTAGGATCATTGATTGTAGTATTAATTGGTATGCTTGTGTTACATTGGTTTGTTCCAACAGAAGATATTGAATTTGGAATTGAAAAAAGTAGCAATTTTAGTTTAAATGGAAATAAAGTTCTTATGCAATTTTATGAGAATATGAGATTTCCTGAAAATAAAATTTCTTATAGTATTAGTGATGCTTGTTCTATTAAGAAAAAATATGATATGCGTTGGGCTTTTAATATTATTGAAAATAAAACAATTTTAGAATTTTATGAATTGGGTGAAATGGGGCAGATTATTGTTGATTGTGATAATAAGAATCGTATTGAAAATGGATTATTTATTGCAGGTGAAGGGGGACCAACCAATATTACGAAGGGTGAAAATTTTAATGTTATTTTGAACGGACAAATATTACTAATTAAAGAATCTGAATGTGAAAGACCAAATGTTGCAGTCCATGAACTTTTGCATGTTTTGGGTTTTAATCATTCAGATAATCCAAATAATATTATGTATCCAATTAGTAAATGTACACAAATTCTTGGTGATGAAATTCCTTCTGAAATTGATAGGCTTTATAGTGTGTCTAGTTTACCAGATTTAATGATGAGAGATGTATCTGCAAAAATGCATGGAAGATATCTTGATTTAAATATTTCAATTTTTAATGATGGTTTAAGAAAAGCGGAAAAATCAAAATTAATTATTTATGCTGATGATAAAAAAATTAAACAATTTGAATTAAATGAATTAAATATTGGAACTGGAATAAATATGAAATTAACCAATTTATTATTGACAAAAATAAAAATAGAAAAACTAAATATCTCTCTTGAAAGTGATATGACTGAACTCTCTTTAGAGAATAATCGCCTTCTTCTTACTAAAATATAGTTTTTAATCTAAGTCTTCACAAAATTCATCAAGGTGGCTGTCATCCTCTTCGAATTTCGGACATTCATCTTCTTCATACATTTTATAACTTTTGCAAGAACTTTTCTTGCACCTCGTTTTTATAATTTTCCAATATTTTTTTAGTATTTAAATTCTTCTATGGGAGATTATATATTTTGAAAAATAGGTTATCTGATAAAAATGTTAACAGCAACGATTGATGAATATTATTTTTATATAACAATTTGAGTAAAATAAAAAAAGCCCCTTCGAAAAGGGGCTTGATTATCCATCCACCCTTGCTCGCACTCCGTGAAATCTTCTTTAAGTTCTCTACGCTCACTTATTAGAAATTTCAGAAGATGCTCGGATTCGAAAGTTCGAATATGGTAATAAAAAGAAAAGAGTATGCGATTTCTCGCATACTCTATTTATCCATCCACCCAGATTCGAACTGGGGACCTCTCGGGTACTGCTTTGTACCAAAAGTTTCTTGACTTTTAGGGTTTCATAGATTATCGAAAATCGACTCTCCACCTTAGTTATCTACAGCCAAGCGCTCTACCACTGAGCTATGAATGGATTACAAATTATTTATCTCTAAATAATAAAAATTTGAATGAAGATTCATTTTTAAAAGTTCTGATTGTAGAAAATCTGAAAAATCAACAATGAAAGGAAATAATCGCTCTGCTCAATTAAATCGCTAAACTCAGATTTAATTTTTACTACACTCATACCTGAATATTAAATTATCTGAAAACAATAATTTCAGTTTAATTATTAAATTTTTGGATAATATTGATTGAGTTTAGATTGTGATAAAAATATAAAATTTTAAAAAAATTTATTAAAAAATTATTAAAAGAAAACTAAAAACCAATTATTCAAAATCTTTCATTTTCTGTTGAGCTAGAAAATATGCTTTGTTTGAGTTAACTTCTTTTTCTTTATCTTCTACTTTAAATCTTGCTCTTGTTCTTGGTAAAGCAAATCTTCCTAATACTCCAACTTTAGAATAAATTATATATGAAAGAACCCTTCTTTCCCCTTGTTCTAATTCTTCAAAATCCCATTCGAATATTTTCTTAGTTTTATGGAATCTTTTTGGAATTTCTCCAGCAAATCTATTGTAAACTTTTACTAATGGGGGTAATTTATCTGAAATCATTACCTTTTCTAAATATTTCATTGCTTCTACAACAATTGTTACTTTTAATGCAAATTCTCCACCTTTTGCATTTACAAAGGAAACTTTTTTTCTTAAAATTAAATCAGTTTTTGAATATTTTTTTGTAAAAATAATTATTACTGCAATTAATAAAATAACTATAAAAGGTAAAATCCAATTTGTTTTAACAGTAATTTCTACTACCTCTCCGGGATTTATTTTATCATTCCAAGTATAATAAATAGTTAAACCTTCTCTATTTATAGTTGATGGCTCTGGATTAAAAGTTGTGAAAAGTCTTGAAAAAATATTTTTTTTAAGGATTGTTTCTGACTCACCAATCACATTACCATTATTTGTGATTTGAATCAATTTTGTTGAAACGATTAAACCATATTTTTTTGTTTTTGTTTCCAATAAATTTTTTTCTTCAAATTTTATTTTTCCTTCTACATCTTTTGAAAGATCTTTAACATTAAGATTTGCTGTTAAAGTATAAAAGCCAGCCATTAATTTATTGAAATCTTCTTTATTTAAACTAATTTGAAAATCTTTTCTTTCATTTGGACCTAAAGAAAATTCTTCTTCTAAATCAAAAAATGCTGAGGAAAATTTTACTGAAAGATTTTCGAAATTAAAATTTACTTTATTATATAAATAAATTTCTAAAGTATTTGATTCTGGATCAATTGTATTTGCTCCCACTTCAAAAGCGTCTTCCAAATCAATTAGATTTAATGTTAGTTTTTTTTCAATTTCAGAGCCATCCTTTGATTGAATAAAATAGGTAAAAGTTGTGAATCCTTTTAATTTTGAATCTGGTCTTGGATAAATATGAAGTATTACTTCTTTTGTTTCTTTAGCATCTATTTTTATTGCTTCTTTTGGTTCTAAACCTATTCCAAAGAAAGTATAAAACGAAAATTCATCTGAATGACCATTATTTGTTACATTTAATGTGAAGGTTGCTGGATCTTCTAAACCTGTAATCATAACTTCATCTGTTGTGATTTTTTCTATATTTAAATCAATTGCTAAAACTGTTGGAAAGAGCAACAATATTGCTAATAAATATAATATTTTTTTCATATTAAAAAATCGTTAAATTTGTATATAAAGATTTCTGTGTTAAAGGATTATATTGGGAGAAATGAGGGGAAAAATGGATAAAAAATTGTTAAATTAAAATTTAGTAGGAATATATTTAATTATCGCCTCTGGCACAGACATGAAGGGTTGGAGGATTTTTGGAAATTTATTATTAAAAATATTAAAGAATAATTTTTAAAATAATTATAAGATTATTAAGAAATACTCATCTTTGACCAATTATATCTAAAAATGCTTTTGCTTGACCTAAAAATTCATCACAGTCTCCAGCCAATTTATCTTCAAATTCTTTTACTCTTCCACCAACAATCCATTTTTCGTAAATTCCTCTCCAAAGTTTCATTTTTGCAGTTGTCTCAAATTTACCTTCATAATCTTTTACAAGAACTCCTTTACATTTGACTGAAACTTCTCCTTTGTTTGTTTTTATTTTTAGTCCACCTTGATTTACTTCCACATCTGACATTGCAAGAATTTTGAATTCTACTTTAACTTCATATGCAAAATAATCTGAAACTTTTTTTGTGCCTTTCCACTTTATATCAATATTTTTTACTGGACCAGATATTTTTTCTGAATATTCTTCTTCTTCAACTGTTAAACCTGTTTCATCTGAAAGCCATTGATAACAGAATTGATAGAAATCTTTGAAATTGAAAATTCCCCCATATTTTATTTTACTTGAAAATATTGTATCTTTTTCAGCCATGATTATAATATGAATTTTAGTTTTATATATATTTTGATTGGTGGGGGAAGGATTTGTAAAGGAAGAATTGAATTATTACTCTAGTAGAGACATTGGTTATTGGAGAATTTTTAGAATAGCTAAACCAATTAATGTTTATTATAGATGATTTAACTATTTTTGAAAGGCCAAAGTAGGTTAGGGGATTTACTAGTTTATTTAATCAATTGGCAGAATCTATTGGAAATATAGGTTATAATGAAACAGCTTCATTTATAGAAAAACTTGCTAATGATATTAAAAATCAAACAAATGGAGATTTAGCAAAAGGAAGAAAAGAATTGGCTTCTAAATTGTATGTTATTGCTGGCAAATTTTATGAAGCAAAGGAGCAAATGGATTTGGTTTGGAAAATTTGTAAATTTTATATAAAAAAATGATAATATTTAGAAAAGAAAAGATATAATTAACACTTAAATCATAACAATCTTTATATAATTCTCAGGGGTTTTTGTTGTATGAATGGAAAAAGTGGTTTGATGGCAGATGATGTTGAGCGAATTTTGGGAAAGGATGCTCAAAGAAATAATATTTTAGCTGCGAAGATGGTTTCAGAGGTTGTTAAGACTACTTTGGGGCCTAAGGGAATGGATAAGATGCTTGTAACTCCAACTAATGAGATTATTGTTACAAATGATGGAGTTACAATTTTAGATGAAATGCAGATTGAACATCCTGCTGCTAAGATGATGGTTGAGATTGCTAAGACTCAGGAAAAAGAGGTTGGTGATGGAACTACTACTTCTGTTATGATTGCTGGGAAACTTTTGGAGAATGCGGAGAGATTACTGGATAAAAAGATTCATCCGACTGTTATTGTTAAGGGTTATAGGATGGCACAGGAAAAAGCTCAAAATATTTTAAATGATATTTCTTTGCAAATTAGTCCAGAGAATGAGGAAATTTTGAGACAAATTGCTATGACTGCAATGACTGGAAAAGGTGCTGAAGGAGAAAAGGAAATATTTTCTGAAATTTTGGTTAAGGCAATTAAATCTGTTAGTAATAATGGCAAGATTGATTTGGATGATATTAAAGTTGAGAAGATTTTGGGTGATGGAATTAAAGATACTGAACTTGTTAAGGGAATTGTTTTGGATAAGGAGAAAGTTTCTAAAGATATGCCATGTGAAGTTCATGATGCTAAGATTCTTTTGGTTGATTTTCCTTTGGAATTAAAAAGCCCTGAGATTGATACTAAGATTAATATTTCTAGTCATATTGAATTACAGAATTTTTTGAGTGAAGAAGAAAAGACGATTAAATTGATGGTTGAGAAGATTGTTGAGACGAGTTGTAATGTTTTGTTTTGTCAGAAAGGAGTGGATGATTTTGCTCAGTATTTGTTGGCTAAACAGGGAATTTATACTTGTAGAAGAGTTGCTAAATCTGATATGGAAAAACTTTCTAAAGCAACTGGTGCTAGAATTATTTCTAATTTGAATGAAGTTAATTCTTATGATTTGGGTGAATCTGAATGTGTTGAAGAGATTAAGGATTTTGGTGAAGCTATGACTTATGTTCGTGGTTGTAAAAATCCGAAAGCTGTTACTATTTTGATTCATGGTGGAACTTTACATGTTGTTGATGAAGTTGAGAGGGCTTTAAATGATGGTCTTGGGGATATTGTTTCTGCATTGGAAACTGGTTTGGTTGTTCCAGGTGGTGGAGCTATTGAAATGGAACTTGCTAAAAGATTGAGAGAGTTTGGTCAAACTTTGACTGGTCGTGAACAATTAGCTGTTGAGGAATTTGCTAATGCTTTGGAATTTATCCCTTCTACTTTGGCTGAAAATGCTGGACTTGATCCTATTGAAATTTTGACTGAGTTGAAAGCTATGCATGATGCTGGTGATACAAATGCTGGATTGAATTTATTTACTAATAAGGTTGAAAATGTTTTGAATGCTAAAATTATTGAACCGTATAAAATTAAGGCTCAGGCAATTAATTCTGCTACTGAAGTTGCTACAATGATTTTGAGAATTGATGATGTTATTTTGGCTAAAGCTTCTAAAAAGGGAATGAATAATGTTGGTGGAATGCCTGGATTTATGGGTGGATTGAGTTAAACTCGCTTACCGCCTCACTTCGTTCCCGGCACAAGAACCTGTTCACAGGTCGCTCGTAATTGATAAACTAAAATTCACGCACGTGGTGCAGTCAATTTTAAAAAATGTAATTAATGTGGAGACAAGTTTTCTGAAAATTGATTAGATTTAATAGTATATATTTTTTGTAATACTAAACTCAATTTATGATTTGCCATTGGGCATTAACTTAATTATGATTTCTATTATCCACTCCGCTAGGTAACAATAATTGTTGGAGGATTTTCTAGAATATTATTTTTGGTGATATTAAATTCAAACGATGTTCCCCCTGGTGGCAATAATTCAATTATGATTTCTATTAATCACACCATTAGGTAGCAATTATTGTTGAAGGATTTTTGGTAATACTAAAATATATTTTTTATAAATACTAAACTCAAATAATGTCCTCTAGTGGAAAAGTTAATTAAAAATTAATTTTAAACAGATTGAACAATTTTAAAAACTACCAATTCTGAAGATTATTATGCATTACCACATTATTTTAACAGAAATTTGTAATTTGCAATGTACTTATTGTTATGGGAAATCTATGCAGGAATTTGAAAATAAACTTGAGAAGAAATGGGATTATGATATGGAAACCCCAGAAGATTCAGAAGTTCCCATTGAAAAATTAAAGAAATTTTTGAAGCCAGAGGATACTTTGATTTTTTATGGTGGTGAACCTTTAATGAAAATTAATAAAATTATGGAAATTATAGATAATGTTGATTGTCACTTTATGATTCAGACTAATGGTATGTTGTTAGATAAATTACCAACAAAATATTTAATGAAATTGGATAAAATGTTGGTTTCCATTGATGGAACAAAAGAAAGAGATAATTGGGGAAAAGGTATTGTGCATTATGATAAAATTATTTCTAATTTGAAAGATGTTCGAGCTCGAGGATATACAAATGAGATTGTTGCTAGGATGGTTATTAGTGAAGGAGATATTTATGATCAAGTTATACATTTGGTTGGTTTAATTAATAAAGGTTTGTTTGATTCTATTCATTGGCAAATTGATGCTGGATTTTATAAATTTGACTTTAATGAGGAGAAATTTAGTAAATTCGTTAAAGAATATAATGATTCAATTGATGAATTATTGGATTTTTGGATTACTGAAATTGGTCGGGGTGTGGAAGTACCGCCTCACGATGTTCCCGGCACGAGGACCTCCAATGAAGTAAATGAAAAAAGAGGGAAAGTATGGAGGTTCTATCCTTTCTTGGGAATATTAAATAGATTGATGGGTTGGGATAAGGATAAGGGTTTGCCTTGTGGTGCTGGAGTCAATAATTTTTCTATAAATACAAAAGGGGATTTATCCGCTTGCCCGATTATGAATAGTGTTAAAAATTTATATTGTGGGAATATTGAGAAAGGAATTACAACACCGCGGAAAATTTCTGGTTGTGATGATTGTTCATATAAAAATATTTGTGGAGGTCGTTGCCTTTATTGGAAAGAAGCTAATCTTTGGCCTAAAACAGGCAATGATTTGATTTGTGATACTATTAAACATTTGATTGATGGAGTTCGAGAAAAAGCTGTTCCGAAAGTGAAAGAAGCAATAAAAGAAAGAAAAGTTAAGAAAGAAGATTTTGATTTTGAAAAGTATTTTGGGCCGGAGATTATACCTTAATTATTTAAAAATTAAAAAAATTATTCTAAAAAAATTAAAAAATAAAATTTGATTTATAATTTAAGAAATTAGGGAATATTAATTTTCCAAAATTATTTGATAAAAAGGTTTCAAAAGAATTAAATAATAAAAAATACTAAATCAAACATGGCAAAAAATTGTAAATTTTAAACAATTAATATCACTACTTAGGAATATTTATAAAGGAATAGTTCATAAAAAAATAATAAATGAATTAAATTTTAAAATGGCAAAAACAGTAGAAATAACAAGTGAAAATTTTGAAGAAGAAGTTCTTAAATCAGATATTCCTGTTCTAGTTGATTTTTGGGCACCTTGGTGTCAACCTTGTTTAATGATGGCTCCTGCTTTAGATGATTTATCTGAAGAATTAGAAGGAAAATTAAAGATAGGAAAGTTAAATACTGAAATTCCACAAAACCAAGTGCTTGCAATGACTTATCAAATTCAGAGTATTCCAAATATGAAACTTTTCAAAGATGGAAAGATAATTAAGGAATTTATTGGTTTACGTCCAAAAGAATCTCTAAAAGCAGAGTTATCAGAAGTAATTGATTTATCTTAAATATTTTTAAATAAAATCTGAAATTAATCAGATAGAGCTTATTTTAACATTTATTAAAATATTTAAGTCTAAAATTAAAAAAGAATAATGTAAATTAAAAAATAGATTTTATTCAGAAATAATAATTCATTTTGAAAGGGTAGAAAATTTCATTTTTTTAAAATTAAAGAGAAAGAAGATTGAGAATTTTTATCTAAAAATTTAAAACACTCTTTATTTTTAATTGATTATGTTAACAAAATCAAATTATCTTTTAGGGTTACAATGTCCTAAATTATTATGGATTACCAAAAAGGATAAAACAAGAATTCCTGAACCAGATATTTCTGCAAAACATAATTTTAAAATTGGGACTTTAATTGGAGAACTTGCGACAACGGTTTTTGAAAGTGGAATTGATTTATCTCAATGTAATTTTAAAGAAAATATTGATAAAACAAAAGAATCACTAGAAGAAAGAAAACCAATTTTTGAGGCTGGTTTTTTAGTGGATAATTTATTTTCTAGAGGAGATATTTTGTTTCCAACGGGAGATAATTCCTCAAAGGATGACTCTGGTGAGCCTAAATGGGATATTATTGAAGTTAAATCTGCAACGAAAGTTAAGGATATTAATATTCATGATGTGAGTTTTCAAAAATATATTTATGAAAAAGCTGGACTAAAAATTAGAAAATGTTTTTTGATGCATATTAATAATCAGTATATTAAAAATGGAGAGATTGAACCTAAAGAATTATTTCATCAAGAAGATATCACAGAAAAAGTTGAAGAGTTTAGTTTAGGTATTGAAAAAAGAATTGAAAATATGTTGAAGATAATTAATTCAAGAGAAGAACCGAAATGTTCTATTGGAGTTTATTGTTCAGATCCTTATGATTGTCCCTTGAAAATAGAGTGTTGGAAACATATTCCAAAAGAAAGTATTTTTGATTTTTATAGAATGTTTTCTAAAAAGAAATTTGAATTATATAATTCTGGAATTGTAAAACTGAATGACGTTCCTGATTCAGTTAAATTAAATGATAAACAGAAGATTCAAAGATTATTGGCTTTGGCACCCGAAAATAAAATTCATAAAGATAAAGAGCAGATAAAACATTTTTTGGATAATTTGAATTATCCTGTTTATTATTTGGATTTTGAAACGATTAATCCTGCTATACCCAAATTTGATGGGATGAAACCGTATCAAAGAATACCTTTTCAGTTTAGTTTGCATATTCAAGAAAAACCCAATGGAGAATTGAAACATGTTTCTTTTTTGGCAGAAGGGACAAGTGATTCAAGGCCTAAATTTATGCAAGCGTTGAAAGATAATTTGGGAGATGGAGGGGATGTGTTGGTTTATAATCAAGGATTTGAGAAAGGAGTTATGAATGAGTGTTCTGATGCTTTGCCCGAATTTAGAGAATGGTATGATGAGAATATTTTGCCAAGAATAAAAGATTTATGGGATGTTTTTAGAAATTTTTGGTATTATGATTCTAAACAAAAAGGTTCGGCATCAATTAAATATGTTTTGCCTGTTTTGAGTGATTTGAGTTATTCTGAAATGGATATTAGAAATGGTATTATGGCAAGTTTAGAATATGAACGAGTTACTTTTGGTTCTAATGATGAAATATGTAAAGAAGAAACGAAGAATATAAATCCAGAAGAAGTTAAAGGATTGATTAAATTAGAAAGAAAAAGGGTTCGTGATAATTTGGAGAAGTATTGTGGATTGGATACATTTGCTGAGGTTGAGATTGTGAAAGGGTTGATGGAAAGAATTAAAGATGAATACTGAGGTTTTGGTTGGGGTTGAGAAAAGGGGTGATGGAAAGAATTATTATTTTTAAACATTATACCCTTAACATTTAAATAGTAATTTATGTATAGAATCATATATTAAAATTATTGAATATAATATGGAAACAATATCATTGAAACAAGTGGATTCTGAATCTAAAATAGCATTATTAAAGGAACTAGGATTTGCTTCTGATGGAGAATATGTTTTAAATTTAGATGGCACTAAACTTTTAGATAGATATTTAGAGATTCCAGTTAAAGTTGAAAACATGGTTATACTTCCAGGTAGTGTGGTTATTTTGGATGATAATGTTTTATCATTGTCACATTACATGGAGGAGTTTCCCGATGTGCTCTAATATTTCTGAAGGTGCTACTACTGCTTTATTAAAATTTGGAGAAACAAAGATAAAACAGTTAGCTGAATATTTTAGGACTAAACGAGTAAAATTTATAGGAGATTCTGAAACAATTAAAATTGCTAAGGAAGTTAGAGATTCAGGAGAGTTAATTTTCTATAAGGCATATATTAAAGATAAAAATTTATTATTTAATATAAAATTAGGATTGATTTTAAGAAAAGTTGAAAATGATTATGAAAAGTTGCAAAATTTAAAGGAAAAAGTAAAGAGCAAATATCAAATTGAGGGCCTTCATATTGCTTATTTTGTTCAAAATGGATTATTAAATCGTTATGTTGGCATTCTTTTAGATAATTTAGATTCTGCAGAAACATTAAACAAAATAATTACTAAAACTCTAAACGATTTAGATAAACATGTTGTTTTTGTGAATTCTAGATATAAATCTAGAGATATTATTCAAGAAGCAATGATTCTCGCTGCACAGAATCCAAATATTCTTATAATATCTGGTGCAGGCTCAACTAGAAAAGAAGTTGTGAATTCAGAATCTCAATTAAAAGGGTTTCTTAAAAATTATGAATTAGAAAAAATAAGTTCAGAAAAAAAGGAGATATTATTTTTTAAATATTTAATTTAAAATGATAAATGACACAATTGACTTCAAGTCCAAGCTTTGGACTGCGGCAGATAAAGTCACAAATTCGCTAAAATCTGCTATCCCACAACTTAAGTTGGGGGCTTGACCGCAGATCTTGCTAAAGAAAAAGTTTCAATCAAATTCTGTTTTTGAAACTTTTTGAGACGCGAATTTTTATACCCAAAGGGCATAACCAAAGGTCACAAGAACCTTTCTTTGAAAGGCAAAAACCTGTTTACACAGGCATTCACCCTCGACAATGCGACGCTCACCTTTTCCACAAGGGATACCCAAAGGGCATAACCAAAGGTCACAAGAACCTTTCTTTGAAAGGAGAGAACCTGACAAGTCAGGTGACTTCATTTTACAATGAGCCTCAGGGATATCGTCTCTCCAAAGCTCCCGGCACAATCTTTTTTGAAAAGGCATCCATGATTTGAGGAAAATTTTAAAAAATTTGAAACACAAAATCCACGTAGTGATTTTGGTCTAAGTCGTGGTTTCAAAAACAGCCTATGAAAGTTGAGTTTAAGGGTGTTCGGATTGGAAAGGTTAAAGGAGAAGGATTGGAAGAGTTTGGAGATGTTAAAAATGAGCGAAACAAAGAATAAAAGGGGAATTGAAGGAAATGAAAATATAAATCTTTTACTTTCAGATGAAGATAAGTTAAATGTTTTTTATAATTTAATCAAAGAAAATTTAGGAGGATTTGCCTTTAAGAGATCTAGCCCCATTGTTCGAAGTTCTTTGTATAGTGGATTTAAAAAATATTTAGGAATTGATCCTTTAGATAATGGAATAATTAAAGTCCAAAGTATAATATTAAATAATTATGGTTTATTTGGAAATTTCTTACAAAAAGCTGTTGAATCATACAAAAAAGAAAAAGAAAAAGAAATTAAGAAAAGATCAGAGGAAGCATCTTTTGATATTTTAAATTGGGAAATTGAAACAACAAGAAATTTTAATCCTAATACTTACAAAGAATTTAATTTTGAATTGTCTCTTTATAGGCCAAGTTATCTTAATTTGGATAGTAATATTGAAAAAGACTTTTTGAAATTTTTAGAAAAAAATAAAACTAAAGTTTTATGGTGGTGGCAAAATGGGAATGAGCACATGCAATCTAATTTTGGAATAAGATATGAAAAATATGGTGAAATTAAAACCTTTCAACCTGATTTTTTAATTATGTTCAAAGATGGAAGATTGGGTATATTTGATACTAAAGCTGGAGGATATATGGAAGAAGATAATAAGTTGAAAGCAGAAGCATTACAAGAATATGTAATTGAAGAAAATAAAAAAGGTAAAAAATTAATTGGAGGAATTATAGTTTTAGAGAAAGGTAAGTTTAGATTAAATATGAAAAAGAATTACTTATCTGTTAAAGAAAATTCTTCTGATTGGAATTTCTTTGATGATTTGTTTGATAAAAAATTTATTACAGTTGATAAAAAAAATAATTATGGAAAATGATCCTTCTTCCATCCCCCTCTCCTCTTTTCTCCCCTCTCCCAAAAACCCTTCATGTCCTTGCCGATAGCGATAATTTAATCTTCACTCCCCAAAACCCTTAAAACCCCTTTCTATTTCTTCGATTTTGTCCCACCCTCCCCCAATAACCCTCTTCTCCCACAAAACAAATCTAAACTCCTTTTATGACCTCGCCGATAGTGATAATTCAATTCCCCTTCTCCCTTTCCAATTCAACTTGCCTTCCTAAATAAATATCAATCAAAAATCTCTCCAATCAATTCTTAAATCCATAAAATCAATTTCTGCAAAACGATTATAATTATGTGTTCCTTTTCCAATTATGTGTTTGAAAATTTCCATTAATTGCATGTTTGCAACAGCTCCTGCAACAGCCCCCAAATTTCCTGGATTTTTAATGTCTTTAATAATTTTTAGATTCTTTAGAGGATCTTCTTTTTTTTGAGATTCTAAAAAATCATTAAAAGATTTGGTTTTTCCAGGAACAATAATTGGACCAATCATTCCAAGATGCATGTTATATCCTCCTGCAACACAATAGGGAATTTTTTTTGGTCGGGCATAAGAATCAATTATTTCAGTAGTTTCAGAAACAGAAGGAGAATCTGCACAATTAATTAAAAAATCTGAATTAGAAATTAATTCTTCTAAAGATTCGTCTTTCGAAACTTTCTTTTTGTAAGGAATAATATTTGCATCTGGTAATTTGTTTTTTATTACATCCACTTTATATTTTCCAATATCTCCAGAATCAAAAAAAAGTTGTCTATTTAAATTACTTTCAGAGATAACATCTGGATCTGTAATTTTTATTTCATTTACTCCCATCTGATAAACACCATTTGTCATCCATGTTCCAATTCCTCCAATTCCAAAAATTGAAATTTTAGAATTTTTTAATTTATTATGTAACTTTAGTGTTTCTTCCCATGATTCCGATAATTCATCTATAAAAGCTATTTGTTTTGAATATCTATTATCAATATTTTGATTGTCATATTTTCTAAGAAGTCCAATTTTTTCTAAAGAATTTATGCACAAAGTTATATCTTTTTCTGAAAAATCTTTTAATTTATCGTAAAGAATATTTTCTTCTAATGGTTCATGCAAAGAAATTAAAATTTTTTTGACTAATGCATCTGCTTTAAAAGTTTTAATTCTTCTTATTCCAGTAAATATAGCAGAATAAATATCATCTGATTTTTTTACCAAATAAAGTGAATCTTTAATTTTTATTTTATTCATAAATTTTTTCTATAAATTTAATTTCACCTTCTTTTGGTTCAAATATTAAATTGCCTTTTTTATCTACAGGAAAAATAATTTTTGAATTTGAAATTTCTTTTAATAGGGGGGATTCTTTTCTAAGATGCCAAGAACCTAAAAAAACTAAAATTGATTTTTTGGATTTATTTTGAAATTCTTTAATTTTTTTTATTTGATAAAATTCTCGTTTTAAAACAATATTTTCAATTTCTTTTTCTTCTAATTTTGAAAGAGGCAAATTATTATTAATTTTATTTGTAATTTTTTCAGAAAATCCAAAATTTTTCAAATCAAATCCTATTAATTTTATCTTATTCTTTTTACATAAATTAACTAAATTTTCAACATCTTTAAAAGAAGTCATTAAAGAATGTTTTTTATTTTTTAAAAATGATTCATAATCTAAAATATTTTTTAATTCTATATTTTCCATTTCTTCAGATAAAACTATTTCTGGATTTATCTCTTTGATAAGTTTATATTGCTTATCAAAGTCATCGATAAATCCATGTGTTAATCCTAAAAAAATAAAAGAAAAATTATTTTCCATTTTACATCCAATACATTATACTTGTTTTTCCCATATAAGATTTATCTTCAAGTATATCTAAACCTTGATATATTCTAGAAGAAGCATAAACTTCGCTACCTACAATAGAATTATCTTTTTTTCTTTCAGAAAATTTTTCTTTTTTTGCAATTTCTTCTAAAGGTTCCATAATATTCCCTCCATTTAATTATTTCTTGTAAGTATACTAAATATATAAAATTTTAGGTGATTAGTTTTTGTTAAAATTTTCTACTCATATCTCTTTCTAATAAAAAATTTAAAAGTTTTCTACTTCAAGGTCCCTAATTCTTAATCTCCTCTCAAAACCCCCTCCCCCAACTCTTCTCTTTTCTTTACCCTGTCTTCCCAAAACCCCCACACTCATTTTATTCTATGGAAAATAAACAATCATTTGCGGAGTTGGGCCTTTCAGACAACCTTATAGCTGTGTTTGAAAAAAACAAAATCACTCAACCTCACAGAAATTCAAAAGAAAAGTATTCCTTTAGTTCTTCCAGTCATTCCAGCAACTTTCCTTGTTGCTGTGCTTCCCACCGTATTAATGTTTTCCATGTGCTCTAACTCCATTGAGTCTAAATCTTGTGTCATCTGTAAAAACTCCACTATCTCCATCATCCCATTTTTTACTTTTTTGCTTTTGAATACCATACGAATATATTAGCATCTATACTATTTAAGTTTTATAGTCTATACTAATATATGATTATCGTCACAAACTTTTATAAACTAATTTATTTTAGTATAATTATGGGGAGACAATATGGTTGAAAATAGAAAATCAGCCGAAACGATTAAACAAGATATTTTAAAATTCCTTTTAGCTGGATCTTTTTCTGTAAAAAAAATAAGTGAAGATATTAAATCTAATTGGGGAACTGTAAATAAACATATAGAAAAATTAAAAGAAGAAGGAAAAGTTAATTTCTTTTTTAATGGAAATACAAAAATATGCCATAGAACAGATTACCCTGTTTTTTTTAATCTTTCATTAAATAAAAAACAACTTAGTGATTCTTGTTTCTTGATAAAAAGAATATATGATCTTTGGAAGGAAAATAAAAAAGAAATTCCCTCAAAGACAACTGTTCAAAAGGTTGCAATTGATGTAATTAAATCTTGTAATTTGGAAGTGCCCACAACGAGGTATAATTTTGGCAAAGTTGTTCCAATTGCTATAAAAGATGAATTGGTCAATCTGGATATATACATAACAAAGGCTCCAAAAAATGCTAAAGAAATTGAGAAAGAAATCATAAATCAATTTAAAACACATACAAATATTGCATGGAAAGAAAGAAAAACTCAATATGAAAATGATGATAATCTGCCTGAATATCTAGAAAAAGAAAAACTAACTCATGCTTTTATTACAAAGGAAATAACTTCTCTTGACAGGAATTTAACAAATTTATTTTTGAAACTTCCAAACACAGGTGAACAAGAAAATATATTTGAATTATTTCATGAATATATAGAAATTGTTCCACGAATTAGCAAAATGAAAGATTTTAAAAAACAATATTTTTTTGATACAAAAGAGACATTTTCCTCTCTTTGGGATCTTCTAACAACATCTTTTTTCTTTGAAGATTATTCTAAAATAAATGATAATGAAATACTTCACATGCAAAAAAAATTACAAATTCACGTCAAAACAATTAGAGCAAATGAACAAATAGAAAATCTAAAAGAATACCTAAAAGAATTATCGCTAAAAGATATTTTAGACAAAGACAAGGAAACAATGCAAATAATGAATATTCTTTCTGAAGGACTTGATGAAAAATGAGATTTTTTTTAGATATGTGTATAATTTTATATTATATTGGAGAAGGTGATTCTACAAATTTAATAAATAAAAGTAAAAGTTTTGTAAAAAATAAAAAAAGTAACAAATTTATTATCTGTAAATATATTTTAGAAATAGATATTCCCAAATGGATTAAAAGGCAAAAAATTATTTTTAGAGAACTTATCAGATATGTAAATTCAAAGGGATATATATTATATACTTCTGATGAATCAAAAGAATTAACCAAAAGGGATAAAACAAAAATTCAAAAATTAATTTATCTTTATAAAAATTCTAAAGATAAAAAAGAGTTTATCAATAAAATGAATAAGATTCAATTATATTATAGATTGGCAATAGATGATTTTATATTAAAACAAATAGATGAAATGATTATTTCGCCAAAGGATATAGATTCTGAATTAAAAAGTCATTTGAGAAGCTTTATCAATATTGGCCAATCAAATAAAAATGAATCAGACACCAACATTATTGCTTCTGCTATTCAAGGGCATAATGAAAAACCTTTAATTATTTTTACTGCAGATAAAAAAGATATAAATGATGAATTAATAGAAGAAGTCCATTATCATACAACTTTACCCAAAAAATATCCAAAATTACCTTCAGTTCAATATCTTCAAAATTATACTTGTTAATTTTCTCCCAAAACCCCCTCCCCCAACTCTTCTCTTTTCTTTACCCTGTCTTCCCAAAACCCCCACACTCATTTTATTCTATGGAAAATAAACAAAGTTTCAAATATGATTTAAGAAAAATCTAATAGTTTTCCAGTAACTTCAACAGATAATTATAACTTTTTTCAGTTTGTTCCAACATGAATTGATAATATTTCTTTTTATTGCCTTCTCTTGCCTTCTTTATGGCGTTGAAATACCCTTTCCTATTCATTTCCCAAATAATAATGGGGGGATATCCATTTTGTATTAAAATTTTATTCATAATCAATCTTCCTGTTCGACCATTTCCATTTCTAAATGGATGAATTATTTCATATTGCAAATGAAAATCATATGCTAAAATTAGAGGGGGTATTTTCCTTTTATTTTTTTTATATTCTTGAATTAAATCGCTTAATTCTTTTTCAATATCTTTGAAATCAATAGTGGGAGAATTTCCCACGACTAAATTTATTTTTCTAAATCCTTTGGGATAAAGTTCCCCATTTTCCATCAAGAGTTTATTTGTTAAAAGATAATATAATCTTTTTATTGATTCAAAATTAAAATTAAAATCTTTCAAATATTCAAATGCATTAATTGAATTCAATGCTTCACGTGCTTCATTCTTGTTTTTATGGTCTAATTTCCCTGTTTCAATAATTTTTTTAACGATTTCTTCAGGTATTTTTGATCCTTCAATATTATTGGAATTAAAAATAAATTTAATTGCAAAATCTGTTTCAATTGAACCAGGATATTTTTTAATTTCTTTTAAATTGTTAATTCTAATGGCTTTTTCTTCTAGTTTTTCAGGTAGTTTTTCATTATAAGATAATTCTTTATGAATTGATTTTAAAAAATTTAATTTAAATTTTAATTCTTTTTTTGTAATTTTATCCAAATTTTTCAAAAGATGCTCTTCTTTTGTCATAGCCAAAGTTCCTTTTCCTAAATGCTCTTTATATACAAATTTTTTACCCATAAAAGTTGTTTTTTTTACAAATTTAAAATAAGTCTTTTTTCCAATTTTTAGTTTATCTATTGAACTCATGTAAGTAGTAATATAATTGCATTTATATATCTTTTCTACCTTTTGGTCCCTAATTTTTAACAATTTTTTGACTTATTAGTCCTAATATAATTTTATTTAATCGAATTTTTATCAATAGTTTTCTACCTTTTGGTCCCTAATAATTATTCTTTAAACTCCTCGTATTAGTTTATCTTTTCTACCTTTTGGTCCCTAATTTTTAACAATTTTTTAACTTATTAGTCCTAATATAATTTTATTTAATCGAATTTTTATCAATAGTTTTCTACCTTTTGGTCCCTAATTTTTAATCTTTTCTGAAAACCTCTAAAACCCAACTCTTCTCTTTTTTTGGCTTTGTTCTATCCATAACCCTTAAAACCTCAAAATTCCCTTTTATTCTATGGAAAATAAACAAACTTTCAAAGAATTAGGATTATCAGACAATTTGATAGCTGTGCTTGAGAAAAACAAAATCACTCGACCTACGGAAATTCAAAAGAAAGCAATTCCTTTTGTTTTAGAAGGTAAAGATATTATTGGTGTTTCTGCTACTGGTTCTGGTAAAACTTTGGCATTTTCTGTTGGAATATTACAGAATATTGAACCGAGTGGAGTTCCGCAGGCTCTTATTTTGACACCCACAAGAGAACTTGCTGAACAAGTTGCTTCTGCTATACGGCAATTTGCTTTAAAGAAAATACGAGTATTTGCTGCGTATGGGGGAGTAAATATTGAGGAACATATGAAAAAGATTAGATATGCTGATGTTATTGTTGCAACTCCAGGTCGATTATGGGATTTGTTGGAAAGGGGAACTTTTAGTGTTAAAGGAATTAAAACCTTAGTTTTGGATGAGTTTGATAGAATGCTTGATATGGGTTTTCATAAGGATATTAATCCGATTATTGGTAAATGTCCTAAGGACAGACAAACTATGTTATTTTCTGCTACGAAGTCTAGGAAAGTTGAGGAGTTGATTGGGAAGTATACTCATGATTCTATTGAAATTAGTGTTAAGGCTTTTGTTGATCATACTAAACTTGAGCAAAGATATTATAATGTTAAAGAGAAAGATAAGTTTTCTTTGCTTGTTCATTTGTTGAATATGGATAAGTCTGAGTCTTTGATTATTTTTTGTTCTAAAAGGGTTCATTGTGATTTTGTTTCTGAGAATTTGAATGATATGGGTTTTGATACTTTGATTATTCATGGGGGTATTGATCAAAAGAATCGAACTAAGAGACTTCGAAAGTTTCATAATGAGGGTGGAATTTTAGTTTGTACTGATGTTGCTGCTCGTGGTCTTGATATTAAAAATGTGAATAAAATATTCAATTATGGTATGCCCCGTTTTCCTGAGGATTATATTCATAGGGTTGGTAGAACAGCAAGGGCAGGTAAATCTGGCCGTGCTATAACTCTTGTTTCTGAAAAGGATGAAGAAATGTTTGAGGAGATTATGGATATTGAAGGTGTTAATATTACTGAGATGGAAACTCCGAAAGTTAAGAGGATTTTGACTAAGGAAATTAAGATTGAAAAGATTAAAGGTAGAATTATTAGAAAGAAACATACTAGTAAGGGTTGGGTTTCTATTGCTGATCCTGGTCTTAGTAAAAGATTTACGAAAAGAACTGTTACAAAATATTGGACTAAAGATGATGATCTTGAAGAGGAATATATTCCTAGAAATAAATCTCGGACCAATGGTTCTAGAAGAAATAAAAGGAAGAGAGGAGATGGGCCTGTTAAAAGTAAAGTTTCTAAGCATAGACCTGCTAAAGGAACTAAAACAAAGAGAGGAAGGGCAGGGACAAGGAAGTCTGGTAAAAAGATTAATAGGAGACCAAAAGGTCAGGCTAATAGGCGGAGTAAGCGGTAAAGCAGGGGTAAAAATCTCGGATTAAAACAAGAAATATAAATCTCTGGAACGTGATTTCCCAAAGGATAACCTTACAAGTAAGGCCCCGAGATTTAAAACAAATTTAATTATGTGAAAAGGATTTAAGATTGGGTGTTGGAGGATTTTGATGAAAAGATAATAATATTTTTGGAAGTTGGTGAGATTATAAAATTATGATTTTATCATGGGTGCGATAATTATGTTATTAATTACGAACGAAATGAATTAAAATGTTTGAGGATTTTTAAAAAATATTATTTGAGGATTTTGGTAAAAAGATAATAATATTTTTGATAGGAGTAGAATATATTTATGTTCCTGCTGGTGGCGATAATTATGTTATTAATTACGAACGAAATGAATTAAAATGTTTGAGGATTTTGGTAGTTAGGCTTAATTATTTTATTATCAACCATTCAAAATTCCATAAATTATTTTGAAAAATTTTTGTGCGTTTTCTATTGATTTGGTTGCGGGAGATTTATTGGCTTCTGGTAATTTTTTATATACAAATTCTCCTCGCTTTTTCTTTTCTATTTTGAATATGTGTAGAAGTGAATCTGATTTTATTATTTCTGTTTCATAAATATTGATTATTTCTTTTGAAATTTTTCCTGATTTGCATATCCTTTTAAATTTATTATAAGTCTTTTTATGTTCGTCTGGAAGTTTTGTTTTGATTTCTTTATTGGCCAAATATGCTTTTACTGCATAAAATATTGAATAATAAGCATGGCTTATTACTCCAGTATAAAATGTTTGATTTTGTTTAATTCTAAGGATTGTTTTTAATTTATTTTCTTTTGAAATCCTGATTAATGATTCTGCTAAGATTAATTCATTTTCTGATTTTTCTAGATAAAGTTTTGATAAGCTCATTTTATTATATTATAGAAAATTTGGAGGTTAATTATTGGTAAATTATTTTTTAATATTTCTTTTCCTAAATTTTCTTCATCATTCTTTATCATTTTTTTTAATTCTAATTCAGTAATTATGTGAAAATCTATATTGATTATTTCTTTTCTTTTTATTGATTCTAAAATTGTTTCTATAGAAGAAGATTTATTTTTCACAATTATTGCCATATCTAAATCGCTTGATTTTGTTTGTTTATTTTTTGCGTAACTTCCGAAAACTATGAGCGAATAAAAGGAGATTTCTTTATTTAATTCATTTGAAATGTTTTCTATTGTTTTTAGAGGCAAAGAATATAATTGATAAGAAATGAGTGAAATATAATTTATGCAATTGTTTGTTAAATTTATTTTGTAGAGTTTTTGATTTCCTATTTGTTCTATTGAAATTATTTTTTCTTTTTCAAATTCTAGTATTGTTTTTTGTAAAAATGAATTTGAATTTGTTTTTAGGGATTCTTTTAGTTCTCTAAATGTTTGGGGAGATTTTATTCTTAATTTATTTAATATTGGTAGTTGTTTTTTTGTAATCATTTTATAATACCTGTTTTTAGGTATAAATATACCTGTTTTTAGGTATTTAAGTTTTACGGTGTTGGTAGAGAGGAAAGAAAATTGTGTTTCGTAAATGTTGGAGATGTAAATCTCTGTTTCGCAAATAATGGCCTCATGACATGGGGCCTCGTGGTTCCGAAAATTTAAAACAAATTTAATTATGTGGAAAGGATTTAAGATTGGGTGTTGGAGGATTTTGATGAAAAGATAATAATATTTTTAAAGAAAACTAAAATATATTTAGGATTTTTCCAGGGGAGCAATCTGAATTAATGCCATCGGCAAGAACATTGGTTGTAAAGAATTTTCTAAAGAATTATTAGATTTACTAAACTCAAACAATGTTCCCTAACAGGGTGGATAATTAAAAATCTTTATAGCGAGCCTTATGCAAATAAGGTTATCCCTTGTGGAAGCGTAGCGAACTATTTAGAAAATAATTTCTCAAAATTATTTTCTATTTGTTTTTCAACTTCTTTTTCCGATATATTCCAAACCTCTGCGATTTTCTTTATACTTTCTGATATGAAAGCAGGTTCATTTTTTTTGTCTTTGAATGGTGAGAGATATGGTGAATCTGTTTCGGTTAGAATTTGTTTATGTGGGACAAATGTTAACATTTTTTGGAAGTGTTCTGAACGTACAACATTTGTTGGAATTGAGAAATAACAATTTAATTCTATTGCTTTTTGTATTAGTTTGAAGTTTCCTGAAAAGCAGTGGAGAATTATTTTTGAGTTTTGATAATTTTCTAATATTTCTAAAATTTCTTTTTCTGCTTTCCTTGTATGAATAATTGCTGGAACATTTAGTTTTTTTGCTAGGTCTAATTGTTTTGTGAATATTTCTTTTTGTATTTCTTTTTTTGGTAATTCATGAGAAAAATCCATACCTATTTCTCCTATTGCTATTACTTCATTTTTGTTTTTGGAGATGAGATTAGAAAGAAGGGTGAAGTTATTTGAAGTTAGATTATCTTCTGGATATAATCCTGATGCAAATTTGATTTTAGAATATTTTTTGGATAGTTCTAAATTCTTTTTGTTGGAGAGGATGTTTACTGAGTTTGTTATAACTAGTTTTATTTTTGGGTTGTTTTGAATTTCTTCTAGTTTTGATTCTTCTAGAAAATCTAAGTGTGCATGAATGTCTATTATCATAATAATTAAATATGTTTCAAGTTTATTAAAGTTAAGATGAATATTTTATTTAATAAAAGTTAAATAAAAATAATTATTTCTTCAAGTAGAGTGATATTCTTTGGATAGTCTTTCCATTAAGGTTTTTACTGTTATGAATTTTCCATTTTCGTCTAATGAGTTTTCTTTTGTTGCTCGATAAGCATTTGATCCAGCGAATACAAAGCCTTCTTTGAAGTTTCCTTGTTGTGCTTTGATTAATGCTTCTGCTATACAGTAAGGAGATTCTTTTGGATTGCATGTTTTAAGACAATTATATTTACAATTAAAATTTATTTTTTCTTTATTGATTACTTTTTCTAAAAAGGGATTTTTGATTGCTCTTCCCGGCATTCCAACAGGACTTTTGATGATTACTATGTCTTTTTTTTCTGCATTTATATAAGCTTGTTTAAACCTATCATCTGCATCACATTCTTGTGTTGTTACAAATCTTGTTGCCATTTGAACTCCAAACCCTTGGTCCCCATAATATTTAATATCTTGTCCTGTGTAAATTCCTCCAGCCACAATTATTGAAATATTCGGATAATTATTTTTTATTTCTTTTGCAATATTTTCTAATTTGGGAGTAGTTTTATTTATTAAATCGTTAAATTTGAAACCTAAATGTCCTCCTGCAGCTGGACCTTCAACAACAAGTGCATCTGGAATTTTATTATATTTTTCCCAAGAATTTATCATTACCCTTGCTGCTTTTATACTTGAAACAATTGGTATTAAATTTATTTGCGGATTTTTTACTAAGTCTGGTAGATTTCTTGCCAAGCCTGCCCCAGAAATTATTAAATTTATATCTTCTTCTGCAGCTACTTTAATTAATCCCTCATAATCTGTTAAAGCATACATAATATTTACTCCTAAAATTCCTTTTGGTGAAATTTGTCTTGCTGCTCTAATTTCTTCTTGCAATGCTTTTCTATTTGCTTCGATATATTTTTTTCCAGAATAATTTTTTAAGGAACCTAATTCAACTCCAGCAACAATCCCTATACCTCCACAGTTTGCAACAGCTCCTGCAAGTTTTCTACTTGAAATCCCAACACCCATACCTCCTTGAATTACATTAAATTCTAAATTTTTAATTTTAAATTTTGGTAAATTAATCATAATATAACTTGATGAAAGAAGTTATTAAACTTTTTTGAAATATATAATTAATTATTTTAAATTCATGAGATAATTTTTGAATACAAATATTTAATAAATTAATTTTTTAACTTTTAATATGGAAAAGAAAATAATTGCATATCATTATACAAATCCTAGAGCTTACAAATCTATGCGAAATCCTGGAATAGATGGCTATTTGACATTTGGGTTTGATAATTTTGCTGGATTAATTCCAAGTAAAAGATTGATTGGTTTAAGTAAAGGAAAGGGTTTACCTTCTGAAGCTCATGATGGAATAATTGAGGGTTTATTGAAAATTGAACCTAAATCTTGGTTAAGTAATCCTGAATTTCCTCACCTTTGGGAATATCTTATGCATGATATTTGTAGGGAAAAAGAAGTCATGCTTTTAAGTTTTGAATTGAATGGAAAAGATAAAGCATATGTTATTGATAGGGCACATATAGAAAGAGAATTATATAGAGAATCTAAAGGTTTAGGTAGCCCAACAAGAGAATCAAGGTATGAAGCTTCTAGAAAATATTGGGAATCAAGAGTTCCAGTTTTTGAATATGATGAAAATTATTCGGTACCACAATTGGCAATTTGGTCTGGAATAGAGTTTGAGAGGTTAAAGGTTGAATGGATAAAACCCCGTGCTGAAGTTTGGAAAAAAGTGTTAGATAATAATCTTTGAATAAATTAAATAAAGGTAGCATAAAAATTTATAATTAATATTTTAAATTATTCGCATCCGCTGGAGGACATTGGTTGTTAAAAAATTTTTGAAAGTAAATTATTAAATTTGCAAAGTTATGTTGAACAATTTATGTTTGGCCATTGGGCAATAATTTAAGAATTTTATAACGAGCAGTAGTGAGCAATTTTTTTAAATCAAAACGGCATAAAGAACACAACAAATAATGACCCCTGCTGCGACTAAGTTTTTCCAAGTTAGTTTTTCTTTTAGGAATTTCCATGCAAAAAGATATATGAAAACAGGACTTAGCATTATCATTAGTGTTGTTTCTATTATTCCGATTGATGTGTAACCATAATAAATTATTATTCTATAAACAATACAAATTGCTGCTGTAATTGCTACTTGGAATTTTGTTTTTTTATCTAAACCTTCCATCATCTTTGGTTTGAAAATGATTAATGTTCCGAGTAGAACTAAAATACTTCTTACAAAATAGAAAGTCATTGGAGAATAAAAATCAAGTATTAATTTTGACAAGACTAATTCAGATGCAAAAAAGAAACTACCTATTAAAGCAAATTTGAAATATTTTCCGAATTTGAAATGATGTCCTTTTATATGTGAAAAAATTAAAGCTAATCCTGCAATTAGTGCTGGAATTACTGCATTTAGATTTCTTTCATATATTGTCGGGCTAATTAAATAACTCAATAACAGAGCTAAAAGAATTACAAATAATGGTTCGGTCATTTTTGCTGGTTCTAGTTTTGAAAGTTTTTGCCATTTCATTGATGTGAATGTGAACCAGTTTGCTGCTAGTGATAATACAACAACTCCCAAAAGAATTAGTAAATTTTTAAGAAGAAATGCTTCTGGATCTAGTTTCCAAAAGAACAATAAGAATGGAATCATAATTACTGTTATTGCTAAAAATTGTAGGCCTTGATATTGTTTTGTTTTAATTGATTCTTTCATTAAAACAATTCTTTCTACAATAGTTCCTGTTGCTAAAGCTAGTGCTCCTAAAATTGGAAATAAAACCATAATATCACCTTAAAAAAATTAAGGAAATATAGTTTAAAAGAATGTTTAAAGTGTATTGTTTAGAATAATAATAATTTAATAAGGTGAAATTGATTTTATTTTATGATGGATGAAATTAGAAGAAGATTAATTTTGGATTTTGATGGAATGATTACTGATATTGGAGAAGAAACTAAAAGTTTTCAGGGAATGTATCCCTATATTTTATGTGATAAATTGAATCTTAATAGAGAAAAATATATATTAAGATTTAAAGAGATTAAGAAAGATTTGAAAAATAATGAAATTGAAGGATTTTTTATTAATGGTAAAAATGTGATGCCTGCTTCTTGTGATCCATATATTTTAACCCAATCTACTGGACAACAATTGATAAAAGAATTAAAATTGAAAATTAAAGATGAGGACAAATTATTAGTTGATTTATTTTTAGAAACTAGGGCAGAAGTGGGTAAAAAAGAAACTTTTTATAGGAAGGGAAAGGAAAGAACAAGAGAATTTTTTGATAAAATTTTAAATAAATATGAAGTATGTTTTGTTACAAATGCTTCTCCCGATAAAGTTGAAAAACATTTAAAAGAGTTAGGTGAAGAATATTTTGAAAGAATTAATATTTATGCAAATGCAAAAAAATTATTTGTTGATGATGATTATAAAGAAATTCCTAAAAGTATTTGTTCTGGAGGTTTTTCTTCACCAAGAGAAGTATTATTAAGAAGAAAAGAATACCATAAAATATTAAAAGATCTCAAAAATAAAAAAGGGTTTTATCCTTCGATTACAACTGTTATTGGAGATATTTATGAGTTAGATTTGGCTTTACCTGATTATTTGGGATATAATATAATTCAAATTGAAAATGGTTATTCACAAAAACATGAAAGAGATTATTTGGGTGAGAGATTTGTTAAAGATTATAATGAGTTAGAAAAATTATTATTATAAGATTAAATTTTTAAAGTGAATTGATATAACTATTTTATGCGCTTGTAGTATAGTGGTTAGTATATGACGTTGCCAACGTTGTGACCCGAGTTCGAACCTCGGCAGGCGCATGTTTATTTTAATTTAATTCACTTCGTTTATAATTAAATAAAATACTATTCGTTTTCGCTGGATGTATGAAAACATGTTAGATTTATTGAAATATCTAAATTATATGTTTAATCATTAAGCAATAATTATTTTTTTTATATTTATAATAATTATAAAAAAATAAATCACCTCTCAAATCGCCTTTTTTGACCCAGAACTTACCTCTTCTGGTATCACTATCTTCTTCTGCCTCTTTGAGAGTCATTTCTTCTTGAATCATTTCTTCCTCTAGGACTTTTTTCTCGAGAATCATTTCTTGATGTTCTTCCTCGTCCAGAATCTCTGCTTCTTGAATCATTTCTTCTCCTTATATTTGAATCTTTTGGAATGAAACATTCAGAACATGAAACACCTACACCTGTTCTTGGTTTAAATGGCACTTGACATTTTTTTCCACATTTTTTACATACAGCATCATACATTTCTACATTACTTCTTCTTGATGAATCTCTACTTGAACTTCTATTTCTTGAATCATTTCTACCCCTAGAAGAATCTCTTCCTCGGGAATTATTTTTTCCTCGCGATGAATCTCTGTTTCTTGAATCATTTCTTCTGCCTCTTCCTGAATCTCTTACAATTTCAACTTTTTTTACATAGGGTAATTCTAATTCTTTAATTTGTACTTTTTCATGGTTCATGATGTCTGAAAAAAATTCATAATCTCTTGAAGCTAAAATATTAATTGCTTTTCCTTCTTGTCCTGCCCTTGCTGTTCTACCAATTCTGTGAATGTAATCACTTGATATTCTTGGCAAATCGTAATTATAAACATGAGTCACACCTTTAATATCTAATCCTCTTGCTGCAACATCTGTACAAACGATAATTCCAACTCCGCCCTCACCATTAAATTCTGTTAAAACTTTTATTCTCTTTTTTTGTTCCATTCCACCATGAATTGCTTTTGCATTAATTCCCAAATTATTTAAATTTGTGACAACAAAATCTGCATTTCTCCTGGTTGAGCAAAAAACCATTACTAGGTGTGATTTTTCCTTTTCTAATAAGTGAACTAATAAAGAAAATTTTAAACCATCTGGAACATCATAATAAACTTGTTCTAATTTTGAATGATCCACATATGAATCTACCGAAACTTCAACTGGATCTGTAGTATATTTTTCTGCTAAATAATCTACATCTGCAGAAATTGTTGCAGAAAATAACATTGTTTGTCTTTTTTTTGGACATGCATCAATAATTTTTCCAACATCTTTAACAAATCCCATATCAAGCATTCTGTCAAATTCATCCAAAACTAAAATCTCTACTTTGTTTAATTGAAGTGTATTCCTATTCAAATGATCTAATACTCTTCCAGGTGTTCCTACAAGAACATCAAGATTTCTCATTTTTCTTATTTGTATATCTATATTTACTCCACCATAAACTGCTAAAACTTTTAAATTATTTTTTGAAAATTGTTTAATTGAATCTGCTACTTGTTCAGCTAATTCTCTTGTTGGAGTTAAAACAATTGCTTTAACTTTTTTTTCTGGAACAATTTTTTCAATAATTGCTGAAGCGAAAGCTAGAGTTTTACCACTACCAGTCTTTGAAGCACCAATAATATCTCTTCCTTCTAATGCTAAAGGTATTGTCTTTTCTTGAATTTCCGTTGGAGTATCAATTTTCATACTTTCCAGTATCTTCAAGACTTCTTCGCTTAATCCTAATTGTCTAAATTTTTCCATTTTCATTTTATAATTTTCCTAGAAAACAATATTTACTAAACCTATTCTCCTATTACTTTCTTTATTACTTGAATTAATATTAAAATCTATTTATAAATCTATTTATTTATTACTAAAAAGTTGGAACAAAAAATAATTTTGAATTTAAAATAAATCAAAAAATTAAACAAAATTAAAATTTTATAATTAATAGAATAAATTCCACGAAGTAGTTCGGAAATTTAGAAAAAAATTATTATCTACAAAACAATTTTGTGAATTGTATTTAAAATTTATGAAAAAAATTAACAAATTAAAGTCAGGAAAACCTTTTTAAAATCAGAATGTTATGATTTAGTTGTATGGACCCATGGTCTAGGGGTTATGACACCTCGTTTACACCGAGTAGATCGCAGGTTCGATTCCTGCTGGGTCCATATTATATTTGCTTTGCAGATATAAATTTATTCTATAGAAATCTAATTAGTGGAAAATTCAAATAGTTTTATTTCCCATAGGAAATTATCGCTGGTTTAAATCAAAATTTATAGATTTTGATTTTACCGATTCCTGCTGGGTCCATATTTTTTCTTTCCAAACTTTTATAAATAGCTTCCTTTTATTTTGAATATGATTAATCCTAATCAATCTATTCCTGGAATGGATTTAAACAACAATTATTCTAAGACAAATGTGCCTCAACAGGAAAACCCTGAAATTCAAAAGAAAAAATTTGAAAAAACAAAAAAGGAACTTGAAAAATTAAAGAATTTTTTTGTTAAAAAATATAAATATATTCAAGGTATTGGTATTTTGCCACCTCAAGCAATTCCAAAATTTATTGAAGAGGAAGAAGCTCCTGAAGAATCAAAAGATCATGTTCATTTGTTAATTGTTATTCCGGATGATAAAAATAAAGACATTCCAAAAATTAAAACAGAAATTGTAAAGAAAATTACAGAATCTAAAGAAAAAGTTTGGGTTCATATTTTAACTCCTGCTGAAATTTGGGAAATTTGTTTTGATCAAAAATTTGAGTTATCTGGAGCAATTTTTATGGCTTATCCATTATATGATAAGGGTATTTTGGGTGCATTGAGAGTTGCTGAAATACATAAATCATTAGTTCTACAAAAATTTGAAAAATATGTTGTTAGTTATGTCATTGGAGGAAGTTTGGTTAGAGGAGATGCAGTTAAAACAAGTGATATTGATGTTTTTGTAATTATTAATGATACTGATGTCAAGAGAATGCCAAGAAGGGAATTATTAGAAAGACTTCGAGGAATTATTTATCAATATGTTGCTGAGGCAGGTCAAATTGCTGGTGTTCAAAACAAACTTGAACCTCAGATTTATTTATTGACTGATTTCTGGGATGCTGTTAAAGATGCTCATCCTGTTATGTTTACTTTTATTAGAGATGGTGTTCCACTATATGATCGGGGGACTTTCATGCCTTGGAAATCTTTACTTAGAATGGGTAAACTTAAACCTTCTCCTGAGGCCATTGATATGTTTATGAGTATGGGAGATGGAGTTATTCCTAGGAGTAAGAAAACTTTATTATCTGATATTTTTACTAATATTTTTTGGGGAGTTACAACTCCTGCTCAAGCAATTTTAATGCTTAATGGTAGTCCGCCCCCAACTTCTAAAGAATTAGTTAGAGATTTTAAGAAAGAGTTTTACGAAACTAAAATGATTGAAAAAAAATATGTGGATTTCTTGGAAAAAATAGTCAAAATCTGGAAGGATTATGAACATGAAAAAATTAAGGAAATTTCTGGTACTGAAATTGATAAATTATTAAAACAAACAGAAGAATATTTGAAAAGATTGAAAGAATTAAGACAAGAAATTGAAAAGAAATATCAAGAAAAAACAATTGAAGAAATATATAAAGACATTACAGAAGGATTAAAAACTCTGATGGGTAAAAAATCTCAAGAAAAATTATTGGAAGAGTTTGAAAAAGTTTATGTTAAGGAAGGTAAATTTAGTAAACAACATCTGAGAATTTTAAAATCAATTATTAGTGCTAGAACTGAATTTAAGAAAGGTAAATCTAATTCTCATAAAGTTAATAGAGCCAGAAGAGATGCGGATATTTTAATTAGAGATCTTGTTGAATTTAATCAAAGAAAAGATTTGATTTCTGTTGAAAAAGGGAGAATGAGATTGAAATTAAAGGATAAAATTATTGAAATATTAAATGCAGGTGGTAAAACATTCTTGTTTGATGGGACTATTGTCAAAAAAATTGATAAAAAGATTGTTGATTCTACAATGGAAGAGGTTGAAGAAGCCATTACAAAACAAAAAGCTTCAGAATTTGTTGAATTCAATCCTCAAATTTTTGAAATCTTGAAAAAAGAATTTGGAAATTTTGAAATCGTTCTTTAAAATGATTCAAAAATCTTCTTGTAAAATTATTATAAATAAATCTAAGTTTTTTGGTTATTTATTTGAAATTAATTATTTGGAAGAAATTAAAAAAATAATTGAAAAAGTTTCTAATAAAAATAAAAAAATTTGTCATATTTGTTATGGGATTTATTTTAATAAAGAAGAAATTTTCAAAAATGATGGAGAAGTTGGAAAACCAGGGAAAATTCTTTTAAATATTTTAAAAAACAAGAAATTGAATAAACATGTTTTAATTGTATCTAGAATCTATGGTGGAACTAAACTTGGTCCGGCTGGTGTCGGTAAAGTTTTTAGAAAATGTGGAGAAAAATGTCTACTTCATTGAAACCATATTGATAAAATTAACTAAACTAGATTTCTCTTTTTCTTTAAGTTTCATTTTTGTAAAAACTGAATAGATATCCAAATATAATAACCCAGATTTGAGTAAACGAAATTTTAATTCTAATCTAGGAAAATCTATTTCTTTTTTACGTTCAATAAATTTTTCTATTTTTTTATATTAAATCTAGGGATTTTTTTTTATTTCTTTTCATGGTAAAATTTTGCATATGTGGTAAATTCTTTAACATTTTTTAAATAATTTGTATCCATGCAAAATTAAAATATTTGAACTAGGTAATTATTTCTGAAATTTTTTAAATTTATCAATATTTGAAAGTCAAATTAATTGATTTGTCTTTTTATGTTCTCTACTGTTTTTATAAAATATTCAAAATATTGTGTTGAAAAATGTTTTTCCATTAAATTTACAGCAATAATTGTTTCCTTTGTTAATTCTTTGTCTTCAACTAGTGTTTTTAGAAGACCTGATTTGTCTTCTTCAATTAAGTCAAAGTCTCCAGGAAACATATACTCTAAAGTTTTTGTAAACTTCTTAAATTCATTTTTTCTTAATTCTTTTTTATATTTAATATAATCCATATGAGCTTCATTTCCTAAAATTTCAATTTGTTTTTTATTTGAAGCTTTTTTTATTACTGATTCTATTGCTGCAATTAAAGAAGGCTTTAATTCTCCTTGGTATTTTTCTTTTATATAATATCCTAATTGATATATTGATTGAATCTCTTCTATTGATTTTGGAACCATATTAAAATCAATTGTTGTAAATATATAAAGATTTATTTAAAATTATACAATAATCATATAAAGTCTTTTTTGATATTTTATATATGAAATACTTATTTATTTTAGGAAGAAATATTGAACTGTCTAAAGCAGAAGTTTTATCTTATTTTAAAAAGGAAGGAAATCCTATTTTGAAAAATAGTTTGAAAAATAATGGATTATTAATTGAAATTAAAAATTTTATTAATCCAAAAATTATTGATTATTTTGGAGGAGTTTTAGCAATTGGAGAAATTATTGTAGAAGGTAAATTTAATGAATTAAGTGGAAAATTAGATAAGGAAATGATTTATATGGGCGAAAAAAATAAATTAAATTATGTTATTTGGAATTTTTCTGATAATTATGAATTTATTCAAAATTATTTAAAAAATAGATTTAAAGAAGAGAAATTAAAATCTACTGAAAAACATTTAACTGGAAGTATTAAAATGCAAGATGGAGAAAAATTTGAAATTCCTTCTTCTAAATTATTAAATGAAGAATATTTTTTATTTGGAAAAGAGGATTTTGAATATTTTGGTAAAATTATTTCTCATTGTGATTATGAATCTTTAGAAAAAAGAGATATGGAAAAACCTGTTAGAAGAGAATCTTTGGCTATTGCTCCTCGTTTGGCTAAAATTATGATTAATTTGGCTGGATTGAAAAAAGAAGATAAATTATTAGATCCATTTTGTGGCGTTGGAACTATTTTGCAGGAAGGGCTTTTACAAGGAATGACTGCTGTTGGGGTTGATAGAGATGAAAAAGCGATTAAAGGTGCTAAAGAAAATATGAAATGGTTTGAATTTTCTCAAGAGGATTATGAATTAATTGCTTTTGATTCTACTAAAGTTAATATTCCAGAAGTTTCTGGTGTTGCAACTGAACCTGATTTGGGTGAAATTTTGAAAAAAATTCCTACAAAAAGTAAAGCTGAAAAAACTATGAAAGATTTTGAAAAATTAATTATTCAAGTTATTAATAATATTAAAGAAAATGTTCAGGGGAAAATTGTTTTTACTTCTCCATATATTAGGATTGGTAAAAAAAGATTGGCTTGTGATATTGAAAATATTCTTGAAAGGACGGGATATAAATTAGTTGAAAAAGGAATTCCTGAATTTCGTGAAAATCAAGTTGTTGGTCGGATGATTTGGGTGTTGGAGAGGAATTGATTATAAAAATCGTTTTCATTTGTCTAGAATTAATAGAATAAATTTTACGAAGTAGTTCGAAAATTTAGAAAAAATAATTAATATAGATTTGATTAATGAATTTAATAATTAGAATTTGAATTATCTAATTTAATTATTTAATAATGAGCATAGATAAAATAGTTTTGATAAAATTGACCTATTTTTAGTAAAATTATTAAAAATGTCACAAATTCGCTAAAATCTGCTACCCCACAACTTAAGTTGTGGGCTTGACCGCAGATTTTGCTAAAGAAAAAGTTTCAAAAACAGAATTCAATTGAAACTTTTTGAGGCACGAATTTTTACATTCACCCCTGACAATGTGACGCTCACCCTTCGAGAATACCTTCTCGCCAAAGCTCCCGGCACAATCTTTTTTGAAAAAGCATCCACGACTTGAAGAAAATTTTGAAAAATTTTGAGACACAAAATCCACGCAGTGATTTTGGTCTATGTTTATGGTTTGGAAAATTTT
>Ga0190305_1000007_pt1 | contig 71740 bp, 52 predicted proteins | sample 48700723_MG_FD_161678 | JGI IMG/M metagenome (GOLD analysis project Ga0190305, IMG submission 161678) | Hydrothermal vent sediment bacterial communities from Southern Trench, Guaymas Basin, Mexico - 4870-07-2-3_MG | ecosystem: Environmental > Aquatic > Marine > Hydrothermal vents > Sediment ... | reverse complement strand
TAATGACCTCTTGCAGAAATAACTTCTACTATTACTATTTCATCATTAATGGTATAAATAAGCCGATTCTTTTTGTCTATGCGTCTTGACCATTGACCTTGCCTTTCTCCCTTTAATTGTTCTGCTTGTCCTGTACCTATTTTGGGATGTTCTATAAGCTCTAGTAAAAGCTTTTCGATTTTCTTTGTTACGGCTTTGTTTGTATTCTTCTTTAAAAAAGCAATATCCTTTTTTGCTTGGACCGTAATATGGAGAGTATACATATTATAGTTTATTCAGGAAGTTTTTTATGTCATCCGCAGAATTAAGTTTATCTGCAATTTGTTCTTTATTCTCTATAGCTTTTTTTACTATCTCCACATTTCTTTTATCTGCCCAAAACATATCTCCACTTGCGCTTATCTCATATGGATCGCATCTATATTCTTTAGGAATTTCAATAAGCATATCATCATCAGTAACAGGAACAAGTTTGTATGCACGTTTTTTTGAGCGTTTTACAATAACTTGTTCTTTATTATCAACCAAGTCAAAATACTTTTTTTGGTTATCCCTAAATTCTCGACTAGTTACTATCTTCATTGTTGTATTTTTTATGTACCAAAATTGGTACAAATATACTATATTTTACGATAATATCTTTGGTTTGTTTCATTTTAATGGATGATACTTATTTAATTGTTCTGTTAGTTCCTGCATGTTTATCTGAACATATCTTTGCGTACTGTTAATACTTCCATGCCCTGCTAAATACTGAACTTCTCGGATATTCTTTTCTGTTATCCAATTGCTGATAACGCTATTTCTTACTTGTATAAACGATTTTTAAAAATCACTGTCAATCTACGCTCATCTGGGTAAAAAGCAATAAAAAAAAGCATGAAGCAAAACCAATTATTAATAACGTAATTTATTTGGATCTTGCCTATTATCCCAAAAAGCCAGTAATTCTATCTCTTTTTTCCTGGGCTTTATCCTGTAATAAAGAGTATTGTATTTTGTAACGAAGCCTTTGCGGATATTTTTCTTTTTCTTGCTTGCTTCAAACATATAAGGTTCTGCTATTATTTGGCTGATTACTTTTTCTACTGTATCAACAAAATTTTGCAGTTCCTTTTTTGTCCAGTTTTCATCAAGGTATGATAATACATCCAGGTAAGTGACCTTAGATGTGGGAGTCCAGCGAACTTTCATTATTTAAGGTTGTATTTAGCTTTCACTTCTTTCATTACTTCTTCGTGTGGTATAAGCTCCCCACGATCAGCTTCAGCTAAACCCTGCTCAATGCTTTTTCTTTCCGCTTCACTAATTTCATCCCACCAGTCTACAGCCGTTTCTTCCTTAAAGATTTCTTCAACCCTTTTTAAAAGAGCAGGCTTGTCTGTATTTATAATCATCTGGACTAATTTTAATTTTTTTGCTTGAATATTCATTGCTACTTTTATTTCTTCTTACAAATTTAACGTTTTTTATAGACTTTTGTTTCCTATTTCAAGGGATGATATTTATTTAATTGTTCTGTTAGTTCCTGCATGTTTACCTGAACATATTTTTGCGTACTGTTAATACTTCCATGTCCTGCTTAATTTTTTATTTGATATCCTGTAGACATGTTTGTTTTCTTAATTAAAGTTACTATTATTTAGTAAGATACTAAAATAAGCGTTACAATACTGCTACGCTTATCTGGGGCAAAACTAACTTATTAAGCCAATGCTACTTCATCATTTGTTTTTAAATAATCATTTATTGATGGTATTTTTAGAAGTTTCTTTCTTTTTTCTGGTTCTAATTTTATTTTATCATTTCCTGCAACTAATGATTCTAAAGGTATTCCTAAATATCTATGAAGTAAGGTTATCATTTTCAAACTTAATGGACGACGACCATGTAAAACTTCCGACACTCTTGTTTTTCCTCCAAACAAAGGAGCTACATCAATTTGCTTTAAATTCATTTGTTCCATTCTAAACCTGATTGCTTCAATAGGATTTGGAGCTTCTATTGAATAATGTTCTTTCTCATATAATTCAACTAATATGGATAAAAGTTCTAATTCTTCTCCTTTAGCTGTATCTGGTTCAATAGCATTCTCGGAGCTATGAATAAGTTTATAAATTCTTTCTATAGCTTCGTTATATTCTTGTTCTGTTTTTAATATTTTAGTTTTCATAGTTTACTGTTTTTACATTAATTTTATCATATTCCACATGTGTGCCAAACCACACTACAAAGACTATTTTTAACTTATATTCTATATCTACTACTAAGCGATAATCATTTCCTTTTATATTAAAAACAACTCGTTTAGCTGTTATTATACTTACGTTTCTATATTTTGCCTTTAATTCCTGAGCATTGTTCCAGTTAGAGTATCGAACTTCATAAATCCATGATTTAATAGATTCTTCAGCCTTTTTATTCTTGCTAAGCTTATAAAGCTCTTTTAAGGTACTTTCCTTTACTATTCTCATATACTGCAAATATATATTAAAGTTACCAAACAAGGTAACTTTTTAGTAAGTTTTCTATATTTGGCTAAATACCGAACTTTACGGATATTATTTTCTGTTTTGTTGCATACCTCACAAACGAGTGCTAGTAGGTTTCTTTAATAAAATGTAGCTATTCTATAATTGTTAATAACTTTTATAGCAACATATAAGTTTCAAAATACAACATATTAGTTATATAAAACAAAACTCAGCCGTTAAGCTGGGTTTATTTTTATGTTACAACACACCGACAACATGTCGGCGCGAGCTGGTTTTTTTTATCTGATAACCTGTTGTCATAACAGTAAAGATAATTATTAAATGTTATAAGCCAATGTAATTTTAACTATCGTTTAGTGTAGTATTTACTATGTTATTTATTTTTTAAAATGTTTTGCATTTAATGTAGCTAAAAGCTACAAAATAGAACGATGTAGCAGATGCTACGCCGAACTTCTATCTAGTTAAATTAATTTGTCAATCTACGCTCATCTGGGAAATGGACTGAAAAACAAAAATCAAGAGCTAAAATATTATTTATAGAATATCCTGATATCAAAGAAGCATATAATCTAACTCATTCATTAAGAATGATATTTTCTCATACTAAAACGAAAGGTTGCGTATACAAAACTTGCTCAATGGTTCAACGATATTACAGAATCAGGGTTCAAATCGTTTAATACTATATTTGCAACAATTTATTCTCATTATCCTGAGATTCTTAACTTTTTTGAGAATCGAAGTACAAATGCTTCTGCTGAATCTTTTAATGCTAAAATTAAAGCTTTCAGAGCTACGCAAAGAGGTGTGACAGATATATCTTTTTTCCTTTTTAGACTTGCTAAGATTTATGCTTAATCCACAATGATTTTCTACTGACCCATTATATTTCGTTCATCAAGATAAATATGTACTTCCTTATCTTGAATATCTAAACGAATGATTTCGAAATAATCAAAGATTTCTGAGGGAAGAATTAAGCGAATTAAATCATTAAAATAAGTGGTGTCCAATTTGAAAAATATAAGTTCTTAAAAAAAACAAAGATTATTATTTTTTATCAGATCCTCAACTTTTCAATCTGATCCTTATTTTTTGTATTTCTATGAACCAGAGATAGTTAAGAAAAAAAGGATTAGTATTTCTGCTAATCCTTTTAATTTGTGGGCCCACCTGGGCTCGAACCAGGGACCACCTGATTATGAGTCAGGTGCTCTAACCAACTGAGCTATGGGCCCTAATTATCTTTCAATAATTTCGGATTGCAATATTACGTAAATGTTGGTAATTACACAATGTTTTTAAAGAATATTTTACGTTTTTTTGTTTTTTTATTCTTGTAAGGTTCAAGTGAGTTTAATAAATGTGATTTATAATTGGTTTAGTAGATTAATTATTAAGTTTCCTGCCTTATTAATATTCTCTCCATATACAAATATTCCATCTTTATGGCCTTCTAATATAATTATACCCAAAGAATTGTCTGATGATTTAATTATCTCTTCTAATTCTTTAGCAAGAGCAGATGTCCCAAATTCAGCATTCTTAGAAGTGGTAGGATATTTATGTAAAAAATATTTCCATAAATTGTAGTTGTGAATATGAATTACTGAATTAATAGTATTATTCGATGTATAAAATACTGCGTGACTTAACGATTCTGATGATGCTTTTATCGGGCCTTCGCAATCTACAGAATTGTTGGCAATATTTGAATTAAAGACTCTGGCGTAGTGTTCTTTTTTTAATAATGATAAATTTCCTGAGGTCGAGCCGGTAATAAAAAACGACGATAAATTTGCTTCTCTTATGCTTATATTCCCAAAACCTATTCCATTGTTTAGTGCCCCAATTAAATTTAACTTATATAATTTATTACGCCATTTATTTAAATCATTAAATATTTTATCGGGAATATTTATAAATTTATTTTCCCAATGAATATCAAATTTTATATATCCTTCTAACTTATTCATTTTTTGCTAATGTTTTTGTTATATTGTTTTTATTGGCTTTACAAATTCCTTTTTCTGTAATTAATGCTGTAACATATTTTGCCGGAGTAATGTCAAAACCATAATTAAGAGCATTGCTATTTTGTGGAGTAACTAGTACTTTCGTGATTTTGTTATTGTATAATCCTTCCATATATTTTACTTCATCGCTGTTGCGTTCTTCAATTGGTATTTCTGTAATTCCATCAGAAATATCTGGGTCGATAGTAGATGTTGGTAAAGCTACATAAAAAGGAATATTATTATCAAAAGCCGCCAGTGCTTTTAAATAAGTTCCTATTTTGTTTGCTACATCGCCGGTAATAGTTGTTCTGTCGCTTCCTACAATAACCAAATCAACCATGCCTTTTTGCATTAGTAATCCGCCTGTATTATCGCTTATTATAGTGTGTGGTATATTGTTTTGTTCTAGTTCCCATGCTGTTAGTTTTCCTCCTTGGTTTCGTGGTCGGGTTTCGTCAACCCAAACATGAACATTTATACCTTTTTCTTTTGCTTTATATATTGGTGCAGTGGCAGTGCCATAATCTATACAGGCAAGCCATCCTGCGTTACAGTGTGTAAGTATATTAATGGTTTTATTGTTGTTTTTTTTATAAATGTCTTCTATTATTTTTACTCCATATTCTCCTATTTTCTTGCTTGCTAATATTTCTTTTTCTTTTAGTTTATTTGCTAATTCAAGAGCAATATTGATTTTTTCTTTGTTAGATTTTAACGAAATAATATTTCTGGTAATTAAATCAACGGCATATTCTAAATTAACAGCTGTTGGCCGTGCCGATTTTAAATACTTTGCAAATTGTATTATTTTATTATTCGATAAATTGTCTTTTGAATTCAAAATACCTAAATACATTCCATAAGCAGCTGTAACGCCAATTAATGGAGCTCCTCTAACAAGCATTTCTCTAATTGCATAAAATACATCATCAATAGTTTTTAAGTCAACAATTTTTAGTTCAAAGGGCAATGCTCGTTGATCTATTATTTGTACGATGTTGCAATTATTTTCTTTGAGCCATATTGTATGAAATTGTTTTTTGTTAATTAGCATAATAAAATTTTATATTTGTGTTTTCTAAATAAACCGTTGTGAACTTTTTATTGTAAAATTAAGTATTTTATGTCGATACAAGATACCAAAAAAATTAAAAACATAATTTTCGACCTTGGAGGAGTTATATTAAATATCGATTCGCAAAAAGCTATTAATGCCATGATAGATTTGGGATTTGATGATTTTGATAAGTCATATACTTTGGCAAAGCAAAATAAATTGTTCGATAATCTCGAGAAGGGGATTATTTCTCCCGATAATTTTAGAGACGAAATAAAACGAAATATTAAAAATCAAGTTTCCAATAATCAAATAGATGAAGCTTGGGGCAAAATGTTGTTAGATTTCCCGAAAGAAAGAATCAATTTGCTTCAAAAACTAAAAACAAAATATAGATTATTTCTTCTGAGTAATACAAATGTTATTCATTATAATATTTACGATAATGAGCTTTATAAAGGTTTCGGAATTCATTTATCCGACTTATTCGAGAAAGCTTATTATTCGCACGAAATAGGAATGCGTAAACCCGATATTAAGTGTTTTAGGTATGTTATAGATGATAGTAAATTAATGCCTAATGAAACATTATTTATCGACGATTCAATAATAAATATCGAGAGTGCTAACGAAATAGGATTAAAAACAATTCATTTCGATTTGAGTAAAAACCAGAATCTGAATATGGTATTAAGAGGATTTGAATAACCAAACAGATTTAAGATCTCTTTTAGCACGAATTTTATATAGTTCTTTTAGGGCTTCTGCTTCATTAGTAAACGATTTTATCGATATCCTAAACAGATTATTATCGAAAGAAATAATTTCTGAAGAATAGCCTTTTGTTGTTAATATTGATGCAAATTTCTTTGCATTTTTTTCAGATCTAAAACTTCCGGCTATAATATAATATTTAGTATAATTATTTTTTTTGTTTAGTGTGTCGTTCTGTTTTTCTTGATAAAACAAAGCTGCTCTTTTAATTGTGGTACTATCTAAAGTAGAGTTGATTTTTTTCTTAAGAGTGTCGTTTTTAATTAAACTGTCGGCAATAGATATTATTTCCGATGTATTTTTATTTGTCGAATTAATATTCTCTGTATTCTTCGAAAATAGTTTATTAATAGTATTATCTAAATACGATGTGTAGAAAGCAAAGTAAACAAGAATTAAAACAAGAATAACTATGGGAGATGTAATAAGGATAATGTTCTTTAGTTTATTCGTTTTTTTTGCATTATTTACAATTGGTGTTTTTATCGACGATTTTTGTATTTCGGGTTTGTCTTTTGTTATTGTGCGAAGGGTAATTTCTTGTAAACCAAATAATTCTGACGATAGATTGATGTTCTTTTCTTGTTTGAAATTAATTTTATTCTCAGAGTCAATGTAAAGAAGGCCAAGCCCTTCTAATTTTACCTCTTCTTTGTTTTTAAGTTTAAATTTTATTTCCGAAGTAAAATTATCAATTTTCTTTTGAGCATCTTTTTTTGAGCTTTCTTCTTTTTGAACAATAAAATTTAAAAGTATATCGTCATCATAATTAATATCGGGATTAAAACTAATAATTTTCGATGGTGGCAGAAATTTATTTGACAGTTTATCAATATTTGCCGATTGATGTTTTAAAATAAATTGACCAAAACCTGAAATAATTAATGTATTATTTAGTTGTAATAATTCTGATATGTATAAAGATATTTTCAAAATCATAGTTTTTATATTCTGAAACAAATATATAGAAAATATTTTGTCTGTCAATAGCTAATGGTAGTAATGATGTTTATATGACAATTAGTTTTTATAAATTAGTTTTAATAGTTTCTTTATATAAATATAAAAATATATATTTATCTGTTAAATATTTTTATCAATAGTTTATTTATAATTTATGAAAAAGACGATTTTAGTAACTGGTGGTACCGGGTATATTGGTTCGCATACTAGTGTAGAATTAATTAATGCCGGATATGATATTGTAATTATAGATAATCTTTCAAATTCTGAAAAGTTTATTCTCGACAGAATAGAAAAAATTACAGGATATAAACCAAAATTTGAACAGTTTGATTTATGTGATAAAGATAAACTATGTGAATTTTTTAAGAGATATAATAATATTTTTGCTGTTGTTCATTTTGCTGCTTACAAAGCCGTAGGAGAGTCTGTAAAAAAGCCATTAAAATATTACAGAAATAATTTATTGTCATTAATAAATTTGCTCGATGAAATGAAAAATAATAATGTAAGGAATTTGGTGTTTTCTTCATCGTGTACAGTATATGGTCAGCCCGACAAATTGCCTGTTGACGAACATGCTCCCATAAAAAAAGCAAATTCTCCTTATGGAAATACTAAACAAATTGCCGAAGAAATAATTCAGGATACAATAAATAGCGATAAAAACATAAACACAATTTCTTTACGATATTTTAATCCTATTGGGGCTCATGAATCTGCCCTTATTGGGGAATTACCTATTGGTGTTCCTAATAATTTAGTCCCATTTATTACACAAACAGCTATTGGCTTACGCGATGAGCTAAAAATTTTCGGAACCGATTATAATACCACAGATGGCTCTGCAATACGCGATTATATTAATGTTGTTGATTTAGCTAAAGCACATGTAGTGTCAATAAATAGATTAATAGAAAAGAAAAACTTAAATAATTTTGAAGTATTTAATCTTGGAACAGGAAAAGGATCATCTGTATTAGAAATGGTGAATTCTTTCGAAGATGTAACAAATATTAAGTTAAAATATAAAATTGTAAATCGTCGCCCGGGGGATGTAGAAGCTGTTTATGCCGACACAAAATATGCAAATGATATATTAGGGTGGAAAGCTGAAAAAAATTTAAAAGAAACATTATTATCGGCATGGAATTGGGAAAAGAATACAGAAAAAATAAATAGAATATTAAATTAATAAGCAATGAAATATTTATTTACTAACATTCACTATCAAGGACATGAATATAATCACGAAATTAGTTTGGAACAGACTATGAATGTTCAATGGAATTAGAAAAATATATTTTTAATTTTTAAATTATAATTAATAGAAAAATATAACCTTAAGTAATATTTATTCGAATGGAAAAAACATTATTAGTAACAGGTGGCGCAGGATTTATTGGGTCGCATGTAGTTCGGTTATTAGTAAATAAATATTCTGACTATAAAATAGTAAATCTCGATAAACTTACTTATGCCGGGAACTTAGAAAATTTAAACGATATTGAGAAATTACCAAATTACGAATTTGTAAAAGGTGATATTGTCGATAAAGATTTTATGTGTCAACTTTTCGAGAAATATAAATTCGATGGAGTAATTCATCTTGCTGCCGAGTCGCATGTCGATAGGTCTATTGCTAATCCTAATGAATTTATTAATACTAATATTGTTGGTACTATTAATTTGTTAAATGCTGCAAGAAATATTTGGAAAGATAATTTTGCCGATAAATTATTTTATCACATCTCAACCGACGAAGTGTATGGTTCTCTCGGTAACAAAGGTCTGTTTACAGAAACTACATCCTACGATCCAAGAAGCCCATATTCTGCATCAAAAGCAAGCTCCGATCATTTAGTTAGAGCATTTTATCATACTTACGGTATGCCAATAGTTATTTCTAATTGCTCGAATAATTATGGTCCTAATCAATTTCCCGAGAAACTTATACCTTTAGTAATAAATAATATTAAGAAGAATAAACAAATTCCGGTTTATGGTAAAGGAGAAAATATTCGCGATTGGTTATATGTCGAAGATCATGCTAATGCTATCGATTTAATTTTTCATAAGGGGAAACTTGGAGAAACATATAATATTGGAGGAAATAATGAATGGCAAAATATTCAACTTATTAAAAAGATGTGCGAGATATTAGATAATAAACTGAATAGAGAAAAAGGAGAATCGGAGAAACTTATTTCTTTTGTTAAAGATCGTGCCGGACACGATTTGAGATATGCTATCGATTCAACAAAAATTCAGAAAGAACTAGGATGGAAACCATCATTACAGTTTGAAGAGGGAATAGAAAAAACTATAGAATGGTATTTAGAAAACCAAGAATGGCTAAATAATATTCTTACCGGTGAATACGAGAAATATTATAAAACTCAATATGTAAACCGATGATAAATTGATATAAAAAAACTCGCAAACATAAATATTTGCGAGTTTTTTTATAAGTATATCTTTTTATTCTACCGTAACCGATTTTGCTAAATTTCGTGGTTGATCGACATTGCAATTTCGTAATACTGCAATATGATATGATAAAATTTGTAAAGGAACTACTGTTAATAATGCAGCAAGTTCTTTGTCGGCTTTTGGAACTTCCATAACATAGTCGGCCATATTTTTAATTATAGTATCTCCTTCGGTAACTACAGCAATAACAATTCCTTTTCTAGCTTTAACTTCTTGTATATTTGTTACAATTTTTTCGTACGATTCGTCTTGAGTAGCAATTACTACAACCGGCATATTTTCGTCGATTAAAGCAATTGGTCCGTGTTTCATTTCTGCTGCGGGATATCCTTCAGCATGGATATACGATATCTCTTTAAGTTTTAGTGCACCCTCTAATGCTACAGGGAAAAATGGGCCTCGACCTAAATAAAGAAAATTAGTAGCATCTTTAAATAACTTACTGATATTAAGAAAATCTTTATTTTGGGAAAGAATTTTTTCTATTTTTGCAGGGACATCATATAATTCAGAAATCAATTCTTCGTAATATTCCTGGGTAATAGTATTTCTTTTTCTTCCAAGAATCATAGCTATCATAGCAAGAACTGTAACCTGGGCAGTAAATGCTTTTGTAGAGGCTACTCCAATTTCCGGTCCGGCATGAGTGTAAACTCCTCCATCGGTCTCGCGAGGAATACTAGAACCAACAACATTACATATTCCAAGAACAAGTGCTCCGGCTCGTTTTGCAAGTTTAATAGCAGCTAAAGAGTCAGCTGTTTCTCCACTTTGACTTATTGTAAGTATAATGTCGTCTTTGTGAATAATAGGATTTCTATATCTGAATTCCGATGCATATTCTACTTCAACAGGGATTCTTGCTAGTTCCTCAATTAAATATTCTCCAACCAAACCGGCATGCCAAGAAGTTCCGCAACCAATAATAATAATTCTTTTTGCATTTATTAATTGAGGTAAGACATTATATAATCCCCCAAGTTGAATTTCTTTTTTATCAGATGATATTCTTCCACGGAAAGTGTCGAGTATTGATTTTGGTTGTTCAAATATTTCTTTCAACATAAAATGATCGTAACCATTTTTTTCAATATCTCCAATGTCAAGATCTACCTGTTGTACTTTAGGAGTAAGTTTGTCGTTCATAATGGTTTTCAGAACAAGCTCATTCTTACTTAAAATAGCAACATCGTTATCGTTTAAATATATCACACTTTTTGTGTGTTCAACGATTGGTGCTGCGTCTGATGCAAGAAAATATTCTCCTTGACCAACACCTATAACTAACGGACTACCTTTTCTTGCAGCAATAAGTTTGTCGGTCTCATTTTTGCACATTATTACTAAACCGTAAGCTCCAATAACTTTTGTTAAAGCTAAACGTACAGCTATTTCGGCACTTACTTTTCCTTTTAAATATATATATTCGATAAGATTAGCTAGAACTTCCGTATCTGTCTCAGTCTGAAATTTATATCCTCTACTTTCTAATTTCTTTTTTAAGCGATTATAATTTTCTATAATCCCGTTATGAATTAAAGTAAAATGTCCATTTTGCGAACAATGAGGATGAGCATTTATATCGTTTGGTTCTCCATGAGTAGCCCAACGTGTATGTCCAATGCCTATATTTCCCGAAGTGTCGAAATTTCTAGTGTAGTTTTCTAAATCAGAAACTTTACCTTTTTTCTTTAAAACTTTAATTTCGTTTCCCGAAAGAAGAGAAACACCGGCAGAGTCATAACCTCTATATTCAAGTCGCTTTAAACCTGAAATTAATATTGGGTATGCTTGCTTATCGCCTATATATCCTACAATTCCACACATAATTAATGACTTGTATATGTAAATTTAATTTTTGCCTTAGTGGGATCTAAGGCTACTCTATTTGGAGAAATACCATAATCTGTCATTCTTAAATATAAAGAAGAGTTTTCGTAATCCCCATTAATCAATTGCTGAAAATATAAACTTATGTTAAAAGCATAATACGATTTATCAGAATTATAATTTCCGTCAAATACATCTGAAGAATAACTTAAGTCGTTTAACGAAATTAGATTTTCATCATTGTCTAGATGATATAATAGTAAACGCGAAGGTGGTGGATAAATATCAAAATCATTATCTTTAATTACAGGCAATATTAATTCTGCTTTATTTATAGAATATTGATTGTGGCTTAAATAATTTTCAATTTCATTAAAATTAAAACGATTAGTAACCCCTCCTAATCCTTGCATATAAATTATACTGTCGGTAATTGTAGAATCGTTGTTAAGATACTCATCAATAAGAGTCGATGAGTAATTATGAGTAAAATGATTAAATCTTCCACTAGATGTTGATATATTAAATGTATAATTAAGACTATCTTTTTCCAGATTACTATAATATAAAACGACTTTAGAGTTAGGAGAAGTTAAGTCTATAGTCTTAATAGCTCCTCCATCGACATTAACTGTGTCGGTAGTACAATATATCCCTTTGAAATAATCGTAAAAATAAGCTAAACTATTAAGCATTGTATCGGCCGACATTAAATAATTTGCTGTTTCTAACGAAAGTGTTACTGTTATTAGCGTGTCTCCCGAGAATCTAGTTTCCTGACTTATTAAATCATCTTCAGAGTATAAAGTATCTATATTTGTGTCGGAATAATAAGTATCGGAATAATTTAGATCTTTATTTAATTGATATATTTTAATATTTTGATTCTTATTGTTCTCTCCACCATAAATATCCGAAACCAGCAAATATAAAATTAAAGAATCAGGTGATGCTTCTTCTCCAAAATCACACCCTAGGCTTGTGGTTTGTAGTTGTGTTACAAAATCGGCTCTTATATTTCCAAATATAGGCTCAATAATGTTCCCAAGTAATGATTTTGTGGCATATGAATTACTTGTTGGTATAGCTTCAATGTTTAACATATACGACGAAAGAGTCATTGAGGTATCGTGATTTACCTCAATTTTATCATTATCTAGTAAGTTTGTGTCTAGAAATGCTGTTTCGTTATCGCATGCAGTAAATTGAAATATTGTAAAAATAATTAAACTAAAGAGTAAATTATGTATTATCTTGTTCTTAATGTGTATTTGTGTCATATAAAAAAGTTATAAAATTTTATCGTAAAAATCAGAATATGCATCAATGTAATTATCTGCATCTTGATATTCTAATACAGGTTTTTTAGTGCTTTGTATATATTTTTCTATTTCAGGATTAATTTTATCACTTCCCATTATTACTGCATCAGAATTGTTAATTGCCAACTTGCTTATATTCAAATAATTAGGCTGTTCTAGTAGTTTGACATCGTTTTTCGAAACTCCGTTAAATAATACTTTCTTTTTAAAAGTGCTGTTAAAATCTGTTTCAAAATCGTCGTTATATACAGAATATACCATTTTTGAATTCGAAAATAATGGTTCATCGTTAAAGGCTTTCTTTAAATATAATGGCACTAATCCTGTAAACCAACCATGACAATGAACAATATCAGGAGACCATCTTAGTTTTTTTACTGTTTCGAGTACTCCACGAGCAAAAAATATTGCACGTTCATCATTATCTTCAAAACATGTGCCATTTTCGTCTTGAAAGGTGAATTTTCGCTGAAAATAATCTTCGTTATCTATAAAATACACCTGCATTCTTGCAGCTTGAATAGATGCAACTTTTATAATTAAAGGGTGATCGGTATCATCAATTATTAAATTCATTCCGGAAAGTCGTATTACCTCATGAAGCTGATTTCTTCTTTCGTTAATACAACCATACTTAGGCATAAATGTTCTAATTTCTTTTCCTTTTTCCTGTATTCCTTGAGGTAAATATCTGCCAATATTCGACATGTTTGATTCAGGCAAATATGGGGTAATTTCCTGTGAAATAAATAATATCTTTGTGTTTCCCATCTTGGAATATATTAGTTTAAACTTGTGCAAAATTAATAAAAATATTAGTAATCATCAACATTTTAATATCTCTAAGATTTAATTATTTTCCAATTTGTGATATTTTTAATGAATTTTTATTAACTGAAAATGTATTAAATTATATATTTGCAGAATTATTTACTGTTATGAATTTTTTTGAAAATATACAAGAATTGAAATCCGAACTTGCTAGTTTAGTGAGTTTAGGATATCGTATTGGTTTTGTTCCTACTATGGGAGCATTGCATGATGGACATATATCTTTGGTAAGAAAATCTCAAGAAGAAAATGAGATTACAGTAGTTAGTATTTTTGTGAATCCTACTCAATTTAACGACAAAAACGATTATATAAAATATCCAAGATTTCTATCTAAAGATATCAAGAAATTAGAGGAAATTAAATGTGATATAGTTTTTGCTCCTTTAGAAGATGTAATGTATCCCGATGATGATAAGCGAGAATTTGAATTCGATGGGCTTGATAAAGTAATGGAGGGGGAATTTCGTCCCGGGCATTTTCGTGGAGTTGCCTTAATTGTTACTAAACTTTTTGATATTGTTAACCCCGATAAAGCATATTTTGGGTCAAAAGATTTTCAACAAGTAGCAATAATTAAGCATATTGTTAAGAAAAACAATATCCCCATTGAAATTATTTCGTGTCCTATTGTTAGAGAAAAAGATGGATTAGCAATGAGCTCACGTAATCATAGATTAAATGATGAACAAAGAAAGAATGCTGCTTTAATTTCAAAATGTCTTTTCGAAATATCGGAAAAGACAAAATCATTAAGTTTACAAGAAACAAAACAGTATGTAATACGTAATATTAATGATAATCCTTTTTTAGAAGTAGAGTATTTTGATATTGTTAATGAAAAAGACTTAAATTCGCTCTCTGACTGGGATAAGGAAACGGCAATTAGATGTTGTATTGCTGTTAATGTAGGAAATGTTCGACTTATCGATAATATTAGAATTAATTTTTAAATTTACAGCAAAATTAATTTCATTAATTATGAATATTGAAGTAATAAAATCGAAATTACATAAAGTAACTGTTACTGAAGCAAATTTGCAATATGTTGGAAGTATTACAATAGACGAAGATTTATTAGATGCATCAAATATTATTGAAAATGAAAAGGTGCAAATTGTAAATATCAATAACGGCGAAAGATTGGAGACATACGTTATTAAAGGGAAAAGAGGATCGGGAGAAATATGCTTAAATGGTCCGGCAGCCAGAAAGGTTGCTGTTGGTGATGTAGTTATTATTATTTCGTATGCTTCTATGGATTTTGAAGAAGCAAAGAAATTTAAACCAACATTAGTATTCCCTGATACCGCCACAAATGAGCTTATCTAAATACCCTCTCAAAAAGATAGTATTAAAGACATTAAATTTTTTTATTTTCCTGGGATTAGGTTTATGCTTGCTCTATTTTGCTTTTAAAGGAGTGAGCTTTAGTCAGTTAATTGCTGAATTGAAGCATGTGAAATATAGTTGGGTTGTTCTTTCGTTAGTCTTTGCATTTGGAGGTTATGCCAGTCGCGCTTATAGATGGAAATTATTAATTGAACCATTGAATTACAATCCAAATATAAAAAATGTATTTTATTCTCTCTTAATTGGATTTTTTGCAAATTTTGCTTTTCCTAGAGTAGGAGAAGTTGTTCGATGTGGTTCTCTATCGAAAGCAGAGAATATTCCCATGGAGTCTTTAGTAGGAACTGTAATTATTGAAAGAACTATTGATTTTTTTTCTTTAATGATTATATTGTTTGCAATTTTTATTGCAAAAATCGATTTCTTTGGCAATTTTCTAAATCAATACGTTTTTATTCCTTTTTACGAAAAGTTAATTAGTATATTCTCTTCAGTTGGATATTTATTATTCGGTATTATTATATTTTTTACAATTGTATTTGTAACTTATCATTTTTCGAAAGAAAAAATAGCGCATTTGAATTTTATTATAAAAACAAAAAAGATATTACAAGGAGTAAAGGAAGGAGTAAAGACAGTTGCTAAAATGCGTAATATAAAAGTATTTATTTTTCATACTGTCTTCATTTGGATAATGTATTTTCTAATGACTTGGGTGGTAGTTTTTTCCCTTAAAGCAACCTCAGGTTTAGGTCCTATAGATGGATTGTTTTTACTTGTTATTGGAGGAATAGGAATGACAATGCCTGTACAAGGTGGTATTGGTGCTTTTCATTGGTTAACATCTCTTGCTCTTCTTTCTTTATATAATATTCCTAAAACCAAGGGACTTGTTTTTGCAACTATTTGCCACGAATCGCAAACAATATTAGTTGTTGTTTTAGGAAGTATTTCCATAATAATGTTGTTCATTTTTAATAAAAAAAAGAAAATAATATAATGGATAAGTTAGCATTAGTCAAATTAAAAATTATTAGTTTAGAATCAGTAAAAGACATTCTTAAACTAAATAAAAATAAAAAAGTAGTTTTTACTAATGGTTGTTTTGATATAATACATCGTGGACATATAGAATATCTTGCGTTGGCTGCTAGTTATGGCGATATTTTAATTGTTGGAGTAAATTCCGATAAATCTGTTCGTAAATTAAAAGGAAAAAATCGCCCCTTACAAGACGAATGTTCAAGATCTACAATTCTAGCCGCTCTTCAATTTGTTACTTATGTTGTTATTTTCGACGAAGATACTCCGTATAAGCTTATAAGCGAGATAAAACCAAATATTCTTATTAAAGGTAGCGATTACAAGAAAGAAGACATTGTTGGATACGATATTGTAACAAAAAATGCAGGCGAAGTTCTAACTATCGACTTTATTGATGGATATTCTACTACATCAATAATTAATAAACTGATTGAAAAATAAAAATATTTTTTTAAGCCACCATAAGATTCATTTCTTTTGCTACAGTTAATTATTCAGAAAAGAAAATGTTATAAATGTTATTTTTTGTAGATTTAAAAAATCTTATTTGTGATTATTTTCTTGTAATCTGAAATCAAAAATATTATCATGGCAAAATTAAAAACAGTTTATATATGTCAAGAATGTGGTGTAGAAGTTTCAAAATGGGTTGGTAAATGTCCATCATGTAATTCATGGAATTCTATCGTTGAACATAAGATTAGTAAATCGAATAAAACAAATAGTCTTGATAGTTTTTCCGAAAAGTCAATCCCGAGATTAATTTCAGATATAGAAATTAAAAATGAGCATAGATTATTATCCGGAATAAACGAATTTGATAGAATTATTGGTGGAGGTTTTGTTCCCGGATCTGTTATTTTAATTGGAGGAGAACCTGGAATTGGAAAATCGACTCTTGCATTGCAGATTGCACTTAAAATGCAAAATTTAAAAGTCCTATATATTTCAGGTGAAGAGAGCGATAAGCAAATAAAATTACGAGCCGATAGAGTTATTGATAATATTAAGAATAATTGTTTTATTTTAAGTGAAACATTATTAGAAAATATTATTGAAAATGCTAAGAATTTTAAACCCGATTTATTAATTATAGATTCTATTCAGACTCTGTATTCGCAGAATTTTGAATCGTCTGCAGGAACAGTATCGCAAGTTAGAGAGTGCTCTGTGGAGCTTCTTCGATTTGCTAAAGAAACATCAACCCCGGTAATTTTAATCGGACATATTAACAAAGAAGGAAATATTGCCGGACCAAAAGTCTTAGAACATATAGTAGATACTGTATTGCAATTCGAAGGAGATCAACACAATATTTTTAGAATATTACGTACAACAAAAAACAGATTTGGTTCAACTTCTGAACTTGGAATTTTCGAAATGAGAAATACAGGATTAAAAGAAATACTTAATCCCTCGGAGATACTAATTACTCAAACCGATAATAATTTGAGTGGAACTGCTATTGCCGGAACAATTAATGGAATTAGACCATTTTTAATCGAAATTCAAGCCTTAGTTAGCTCAACAGTATATAGTACTCCTCAGCGTTCATCTACAGGATTCGATAATAGACGACTTGGTATGTTATTAGCTGTGTTAGAGAAACGTGCAGGATTCAAACTTGCTCAGAAAGATGTTTTCCTTAATATTGCAGGTGGAATTAAAGTTGACGATACTGGAGTCGATTTAGCTGTAATTGCTGCCGTTTTATCTTCCAGTCTCGATTTCTCTGTTGATAAAACAATTTGTTTTTCAGGTGAAGTTGGATTAACCGGAGAAATTCGCCCGGTAAATAGAATAGAACAAAGAATTAACGAAGCCGAAAAATTAGGATTTAAGAAAATATTTATTTCAAAATATAATTCTAAAAATGTTAAATTGGCTAAATATAACATTAACATCGAGTATGTTAGTAGTGTGCGAGAATTGTTAAAGAAATTATTCAACAACTAAAAATAAATGTTAATAGATATAAAAAACCTTGAAATTGGATTTAAAAGAAATTTGAAATTCGAAAAGGTTGTTAATAACATTTCATTTTCTTTTAATAAAGGAGAAATCCTTGGTGTTGTTGGAGAATCTGGTTCCGGAAAATCATTAAGTGCATTGTCAATTCTGAAATTGTTGCCCCAAACAGCAGTAATAAACAAAGGACAAATTTTGTATGAAAATAGAAAAGGACAAATTGTTGATTTACTAAAATTGAATGAACGAAAAATTAGGAATATAAGAGGAAAAGAAATCTCAATGATATTTCAAGAACCTATGACATCGCTAAATCCTGTAATGAAATGTGGAAAACAAGTAGCCGAAGAAATATTAATTCATACTAAAATAAAAAAGAAAGATGCAAAAAATAAAGTAATACAGTTTTTTTGTGAAGTTAAACTTCCACAACCCGAAAGAATTTATAATAGTTATCCCCACGAATTATCCGGAGGTCAGCGCCAAAGAGTGATGATAGCAATGGCAATTATTTGCAATCCGGCTTTGTTAATTGCTGACGAACCTACAACTGCTCTAGATGTTATTGTGCAAAACTCAATTTTAGAATTGTTAAAAGAATTACAGAGAAAATCAGAAATGAGTATTTTCTTTATTTCTCACGATTTAGCTGTAATATCAAAACTTGCCGATAAAATTATAATTATGAATAAAGGACGTATAGTGGAGAGTGGAGATGCTAAAAAAATCTTGAAACATCCTAAACATCCATATACACAAGGATTGTTAAACTGTCGGCCTACATTAAAAAGTAATAGCTTAAGATTGCCTGTTTTATCTGATTTCTACGGACAAAAGAAAAAAACGAATATTGTTGCTAAACAAAAAATAAATAAAAGTAACAATGAACCAAAAGTTTTATTAAAAGTAAAAAATCTTAATAAAACTTTTGTTGATAGAACTTTTTCTATATCTAAAAAGAAAAATAAACAGGTAGCTTTAAAAAATATTTCGTTTGAATTATATAAAGGAGAAACACTTGGATTAGTTGGAGAATCGGGTTGTGGTAAAACAACCTTAGGACAAATAGTAATAAGCTTGTTAAAATCCGATAAGGGAGAGATTGAATATAATGGCAAGGAAATAGGCTTGTTGAGAAAAAAGGAAAGAAATAAATATAAACAAAAAGTACAAATAATATTTCAAGATCCCAATTCATCGCTTAATCCAAAACTTACTGTTGGTAAAATAATTTATGAGGTATTAAAAGTTCATAATATAGAAAAAACAGTAAATGAAAGAAAAAGAAAAGTGTTTATGATGTTGAATAAGGTAAAATTAGATAATTCTTATTATAATCGTTATCCACACGAACTGTCCGGTGGACAGCAACAAAGAATAGGTATAGCTAGAGCTTTAGTATTAAATCCGGAACTTATTATTTGCGACGAATCTGTTTCTGCTCTTGATGTTTCAATACAAGCAGAAGTTTTAAATTTATTAAACGATTTAAAAGATGAATTTGGATTTACATATATATTTATTTCTCATGATTTGTCGGTAGTGAAATACATGTCGGATAGAGTGATGGTTATGAGAAAAGGAGAAATAGTTGAAATAAATAAGGCAGATGAAATTTATAATTCACCTGCCTCAGAATATACTAAAGAATTGATATCTGCAATCGAAGAAATTAGTTAACTAAAAAAAATCGTTAGTATAATCATCAATTGAGGTGTTGTTATCTGTTCCATTACATTTAAGGTTAATATCAAAATTTAATGGACTTTCAAACTTGTCGTCAAGAGATATTGCATTAGTTGAATCTTTGTAAATATCTTGCATATATAATGCCCATATCGGGAGAGCCATATTTGCTCCTTGTCCAAGATGAATACCTTTAAAATGAATGCTTCTGTCTTCGCCTCCAACCCATACTCCCGATACCAGATTGGGAGTTAATCCCATAAACCATCCGTCAGATTGATTTTGTGTTGTTCCGGTTTTTCCGCCAATCTCGTTCATTAGTTGGTATTTATATCGAAGACGAATAGCAGTACCTTCTCGAACTACTCCTTGTAATAAGCTAATCATTAAGTAAGCAGTTTTTTCGCTAATAACTTCGGTTTTTGTTGTCTTAAATTTCGATAAAATATTCCCATTTTTATCTTCTATTCTAGTAATCATTAATGGATTTGGATGTACACCTTTATTAGCAAAAGTACAATAAGCACTTACCATTTCATAAAGAGTAATGTCAGAAGTTCCTAAGAAAATAGAGGGTACAGGGTCAATTTTACTTTTTATACCCATCTTTCTCATTACATTAATTACCGATTGAGGATTAAATTGTTTTATTAACCATGCTGATATCCAATTAACAGAATTCGCTAATCCCCATTTTAATGTAACCATATCTCCATCTCTACTCGATGGTCCTGAATTTTGTGGTATCCATGTAGTATCGTTTACATAGAATGTACTTGGGATATTTGGCACTTTATAACAAGGAGAATATCCTTCTTGCATAGCAAGAGTGTACATAAATGGCTTTATTGTTGAACCTACTTGTCGTTTTCCTTGCAGAACATGATCGAACTTAAAATGTTTAAAATTTATTCCTCCAACATATGCTTTTACCTCTCCATTGTGTGGATTAATTGATAAAAATCCGGCATGCAAAAAATATTTGTAATATCTTATAGAATCCATAGGAGTCATTATTGTGTCAATGTCGCCTTTCCACGAGAATACAGACATTTCTGTTGGAGTATTAAATATTGCATCTATAGAATCTGCTTTAATATTTCTTCTGCGTAATTTTCTGTACCTTTCGGTTCTATGCATTGTTCGTTCTAAAATGTCGTTTATTTGTTTTGTCGATAAATCGTCTGAGTATGGAGCATTCTTTTTGTATTTCTGTTCATTATAAAAAGCATCCTGTAGTTCTCCCATATGATTATTTAAGGCTCTTTCGGCATAAAGTTGAAATTTAGAATTTATTGTAGAATAAATTTTTAATCCATCTTTATAAAGATCAAAATTTTCTCCATTAGGTTTTTTGTTTTTCTTACACCATCCATATGCTGGGTCTGTTTCCCATTTTATAGAATCATCTATATAATCGCTATACATATAGTAATTTTCTCTATTTGGTTTCGATGCAGTTAATGTTTGCCTGATATGTTCACGAAAATAAGTTGCTAAACCAATATTATGATCCTGTATGTTGTAATTTAAAGTAATCGGAAGTTTGCTAATCGAATCATAGTTTTCGTTCGATAAAAAATCGTATTTTTCCATTTGTGATAAAACCACATTTCTCCTGTAAAATGATCTTTCTTCATTTCTTACAGGATTATACCATGATGGTGCTTTTAGTAATCCTACAAGAACTGCTGCTTCTTCTATTTTTAATGAATCTGGTGATGTGTTAAAAAAGTTTTTCGATGCAGATTTAATTCCAAAAGAATGTCCTCCAAATGGAACAGTATTTAAGTACATTGCAATTATCTCATTCTTGGTATAGTTTTTTTCTAATTTTACTGCCGTAATCCATTCTTTAAATTTTGTCAGAGCTAAATTTGTTTTATGTACAAGTTTCGAATTATATGTGCTTGTATCACGAGGGAATAAGTTTTTTGCTAATTGTTGCGTAATAGTACTTCCTCCTCCGGCATTTTTCTGATTTAAAACAATCGTTCTAAGAAATACCCTTGCTAATCCTCGAGCATCAATTCCTGAATGCTTTTTGAATCGAGCATCTTCAGTTGCAATTAATGCATTAACAATATTTGGGGAAAGATCTTCGTAATTAACAAATGATCTATTTTGATAATAATATTTCCCAAGAGAAACCGAGTCTTCTGAGAAAATCTCAGATGCTAAATTGTTTTCAGGATTTTCTAAATCTTTAAATGAGGGTATAGTTCCAAAATTCTCATTAGCAATTAAAAAAAATAAAATTGCAAATATTACTATTGGAGTAAAAAATACTACCCAAAAAAGATTTAAATAAAATTTAGTTGTAAATTTAATTTTTGTCATAACTTATTTTACATTTGGCGTAAAATTAAAATAAAAATAAAATAAAATTAAACAAAAACTATCATTTATGTTAATATTGTAAATTATTTTGAACATAAAACAACACCATGATAAAGAATTTAGTAATAGTAGAGTCTCCAGCCAAAGCAAAAACTATAGAAAAATTTCTAGGAAAAGATTTTGTTGTAAAATCTAGTTTTGGGCATGTAAGGGATTTAGCAAAGAAAAATTTTGGTATAGATATAGAAAATAATTACGAGCCACAATATATTGTTTCCGATGATAAGAAAAAAATTGTTAACGAATTAAAGAAAAATGCTAAAGAAGCCGATATTGTTTGGTTAGCTTCCGATGAAGATCGTGAAGGAGAAGCTATTGCTTGGCATTTGTTTGATGAGTTAGGGCTGAAAAAAGAAAATACTAAACGAATTGTTTTTCACGAAATTACAAAAGAAGCAATAAAAAATGCAATTATAAACCCGCGAGAAATTGATGGGAATTTAGTTAATGCACAACAAGCTCGACGAATTCTTGATCGTTTAGTAGGATTTGAGTTATCTCCAGTATTATGGAGAAAAGTTAAGCCTTCATTATCTGCCGGAAGAGTACAATCGGTAGCTGTTAGGCTTTTGGTTGATCGAGAAAGAGAGATACTGGATTTTAAAAGTGAATCTTCATATAAAGTCGAAGGAGTTTTTAAATCTGAAAATGGAAACGAATTTCAGGCCGATCTTTCTAAAAGACTTAAATCACAAAATGAAGTAATAGAATTTCTGGAAAAATGTAAAGATGCTGAATATAAAGTAACAGATATTGTAAAAAAACCGGGAAAAAAATCACCAACATCTCCTTTTACTACTTCAACATTGCAACAAGAAGCTAGTAGAAAATTAGGATTCTCTGTTTCCCAAACGATGACAATTGCTCAGAAATTGTACGAGGCTGGAAAGATTACTTATATGAGAACCGACTCAGTTAATCTGTCAAAAATAGCTATTGAAGGATGTAAAAAAATGATATATGACGAATTTGGCGAAAAGTATCATAAAACACGTGTTTATAAAACAAAAACAAAAGGAGCACAAGAAGCTCACGAAGCAATTAGACCTACATTTCTCGATAACCGACAGGCAGGAAATACTGCTAGAGAAAAAAAATTGTATGAGCTTATCTGGAAAAGAACTATTGCATCTCAAATGAGCGATGCTATATTAGAAAAAACTACTATAAACATTGATAATTCTAATCATAATCTAAACTTTATTGCAAAAGGAGAAATATTAAAATTCGATGGTTTCTTAAAAGTATATCTCGAATCTTTCGATGACGAAAATGATATTATTCATAAGGGATTATTGCCGAATGTTAAAATAAATGAATTGCTAAAGGATGTAGAAATTACTGCTATTGAACGTTTTTCCTATCATCCTCCAAGATATACAGAAGCTAGTTTAGTTAAGAAGTTAGAAGAACTTGGTATCGGACGACCATCAACTTATGCTCCCACAATTTCAACAGTTCAAAATCGCGGATATGTTGTAAAAGAAGACAGAGAAGGAATAAAGCGCAAGTATTCATATTTTTCATTAGTAAATAAGAAAGTTAGTAATAGTATAAAAACAGAAATTACCGGAGCAGAAAAATCGAAGCTGTTTCCTACTGATATCGGAATGGTGGTTAATGATTTCTTAATAAAGTATTTCGATAAAATTATGAATTATAATTTTACTGCTAATGTCGAAAAAGAATTTGACGAAATAGCAGATGGAAATTTAGTTTGGAATGAAATGATAGATGATTTTTATAAACCATTTCATAAAATTGTTGAGCATACTTTAGAAAATGCTGTAAAAAATGTTGGAGAACGGTTATTAGGGAAAGATCCGGAAACCGGAAAAAATCTGTATGTAAAGATAGGTCCATATGGCCCAATGGCACAAATTGGGGAAAAAGATGAAGAAGAAAAACCTAAATTTGCCAGTTTGTTAAAAGGTCAACATATAGAAACAATTACTTTTGAAGAAGCTTTAGACTTATTTAAATTGCCACGACAATTAGGTAAATATGAAGATAAAGTTGTTGTCGCTGCTATAGGTCGATTTGGTCCATATATCAGGCACGACTCAAAATTTGCTTCTTTGAAAAAAGGAATTGATGATCCATATAAAATAACTCTTGAACGAGCAATCGAGCTTATTGAAGAAAAAAGAGAAAAGGATAAAAATAAAACAATTAAAATATTTGAAGAAGAACCCGATTTGCAAATTTTAAATGGACGTTGGGGGCCTTATGTAGCCTATAAAAAGAAGAATTATAGAATACCAAAAGAAACAACTCCTGAAAAATTAACAATTAAAGATTGTTTTGAAATAATTGCTAAAAATTCAAAAAGTAAAATCCCTGCAAAAAAGAAAAAAACGGTAACTAAAAAGAAAACAGTAGCAAAGAAAAAAAATACATCAAAAACAAAATCTACAAATAAAAAAAGCAAATAGAATAAATGGATTTAAACGATTATTTCGACCCTATTGAAATTGATGATTTTAAATCTTCAAATTTATTAGAAGATAATTTGTTATCTCAAATGCAAATTCACACTAAAGATAAACCAATAGAAAATATTGATAATAGTCAAATAGTACTGTTCTCTCTTACCGATAACGAAGATGAATTATTTGGTGTAAATAAAATTCGCAAAAAGCTGTATAGCTTAGCAGAAATTAATAAATCAATTATTTTATACGACCTTGGTAATATTAAGCAAGGGAAAACTAAAAAAGATAGATTTATTGCATTACAGGATATTGTAATGAAACTTATTAATGCAGATGTTTTACCTATTTTAATTTGCTTAGACAAAAACTATCATTATGCCATATATAAAGCATATTCTAAGTTAGGGAAATATATAAATCTAACAGGAATTGATTCAAAAATACACTTGCAAAATGGTTTTTTGAATGATATATTTAATAACGATAACGAAGCTTTATTTTCATTTTGTAATATTGGTTATCAGCAATATTTTACCAGCAGAAAAGCAATAGAAAAATTAGAAGAACATAATCAAGAAGCTTTTCGCTTAGGTCATGTTCGATCAAATATTTCGATAGTAGAACCGGTATTACGAGCATCTAATTCATTATATATAAATTTGTCGTCAATAAAACAAACAGATGCCCCCGGAAATAATGATGCATCGCCAAATGGATTTTATAGTGAAGAAGCCTGTCAGCTTTTAAAATACGGAGGAATCAGCGATAAAATATCATCTCTGGCAATTTATGGGTTTGTAGCCGAAAATGATATAAATAATCAAACATCACATCTTATAGCCCAAATGTTGTGGTATTTTCTTGATGGATTTTCTAATAGAAAATATGAATTTCCATCATCAGAAAATAGTAATTACACAAAATTTATAGTTAATATTAATTCAACATTTAATGAGATAATATTTTATAAAAGCGAGAATACTGACCGATGGTGGGTTGAGATTCCATATATTGCCTCAAGAAATGCAAAAAACTATATTGTACCATGTAATTATAACGATTATCAAAAAGCTTGTAAAAACGAAATCCCAACTTTATGGTTAAAAGTATATAAAAAAATTAATTTATAGAAAAATAAAAAAATAGATTATCTTAGTAACTTAATTTTTATTTTGAAGTATAATGTGTTAGTTTTTCGATATAGATTGATATTTATTGTTAAATAAATTTGTTTTGAATTTATTTTTTTAGTTATTTTACTTTTAGGAAAAAGAAAAAAATGAGGAATTTGTATAAATATGAATAAAAAAGAATGTATTTTTATATATATAATGTTTTTGTTGCCAATAATTACTTTTGCACAACAAGATCCTCAGTTTAGTCAAAATATGTTTAGTAAGATGTCTTATAATCCAGGGTATGTTGGTAGTGAAGATAAAATTTGTGTTGCAGCCTTAAGTCGGCAACAATGGGTTGGCTTCGGAGATGGAGCACCTAAAACATCTGTATTTAATTTCGATGCAGCAATTAATCCTTTTGGCATTTCAAGTGGGATAGGGCTTTCGCTAATGAAAGATGAATATGGATTTAATGAGAATTACGGAATAAATATAGCATATGCATATAAATTGAAAATTGGTAATGGATTTCTGGGAATTGGAGTTAATGGAGGAATAATAAATATGGCTTTAGATGCAAATTGGTATGTGCCTGATAGCGAATTTCATACTTCAAACCCAAATGACGATCCCGCAATACCGGGAAATGAAAGTGCAATGGCGTTCGATATGGGAGTAGGATTGTTTTATAGTACTCAGGATTTATATGTTGGATTTTCATCTACTCATATAACAGAACCTGAATTTAAATACGATAAAGGAACACCATCATTAAAACGACATTATTATATTTCTGGTGGTTATAATATTACTTTAGCTAATCCATTGTTTGAAATCAGACCATCGGTTTTTATTCAATCGGATGGAGCAAGTTCGCAAATGAGCATTAATACTTATTTGTTATACAATAAAAAAGTATGGGGAGGCGTTTCTTTAAGAACAGATAATTCAATAGTTGGTATGGTCGGAATTGAATTGTTTAATTGGGTAAAAATAGGCTATTCTTATGATTTAATAACATCAGATATTGGCTCATATAATGATGGTTCGCATGAAATAATGGTTGGATTTTCATTCGATGTAAAAACTGATAAAAGTCCGAAAAAATATAAAAGTATTAGATTCTTATAAATAATGGATATATTATGAAAAAATTACTTGCTTTAATTATTCTAATTGTAGTTTCATTTAGTTGTAGTAAATATAATAGCGGAGAATTAACAGGTGTGCTTGGTCGAGCTGGTTGGTACGAATCGCATCCTTTTGGGATGGTGTTTGTCCGACAAGGCAGTTATACCATGGGACCTAGCGATCAGGATGTTTCTTGGGCTATGACTTCTTTTTCTCGAACAGTGTCTGTTGACGCTTTTTGGATGGATGCAACAGAAATTACTAATAATGAATATCGTCAATTTGTTTATTATGTTCGAGATTCTATTAAGCGAAGAAAATTAGGTGAAACAATAGAAGATTTTTTAATTTCTGAAGATAAATTTGGAAATCCAATAGACCCTCCGGTTATTAATTGGGAAGCAGAAATTGATGTTAACGACGAAGAAGTGTCAGATATACTTAATGAGATGTATTTGGCCGAGCATGAACGATTTTATAGAAGAAAAGAAATTGATACAAGAAAATTGCTTTTTGAATATTATTACGTTGATATGCAACAGGCTGCAAAAAAATCGAATAGATATAATTTTGATACTAAAGAATATGATGGTTCAACCACAAATGCTCAAGGAGAAAGAATGGATGTTGAAGATCGTTCTGCATTTGTAATCCGAGATGTAATAAATGTATATCCCGATACACTTTGTTGGATAAGTGATTTTACATATTCATTTAACGAGCCATATACCAATATGTATTTTTGGCATCAAGCATACGATAATTATCCTGTCGTTGGTGTTAATTGGAAACAAGCACGAGCATTTTCTATTTGGCGTACTCAATATTTGAATAGTTTTTTAAGAAATGATGGAGGATTTGTTCAAGATTTTAGACTTCCATCTGAAGCCGAATGGGAATATGCCGCTAGAGGTGAACTCGATTTGTCGATGTATCCATGGGGAGGTATGTACACAAGAAATAAAGATGGCTGTTTTTTAGCAAACTTTAAGCCTTTAAGAGGAAATTATAGTGATGATGGAGGAATGATTACTACTGCTGTTGGATCCTATTCTCCAAATGAATATGGTTTGTATGATATGGCAGGAAATGTTTCTGAATGGTTAGCAAATGCATATGATGAGTCAGCATATAGCTTTATGCACGATATGAACCCTGATTATAAATATGAAGCATTACCTGACGATCCTCCTACAATGAAACGAAAAGTTATTAGGGGTGGTTCATGGAAAGATATTGGATATTATCTTCAAAATGGTACTCGTTCATACGAATATCAAGATTCTACAAAGTCATATATTGGTTTTAGATGTGTTCGTTCATATCTTGGCAGAAACTAAAGATTTTTAAGTAGTAAAGTAAATTTGTTGTATCATGATGAATATTACAGAAATTGTTCAAAGTTCCGGATGGAAAAAATTTATGGCTAAACTCTATGGTTGGGGAGCTGCTGTTGTTTTACTTGGTGCATTATTTAAAATTCAACACTGGCCAGGTGCTAGTCTAATGCTTACTGCCGGAATGGTAACAGAAGTATTGATTTTTTTCTTTTCAGCATTTGAGCCGGTATACGAAGAAATAGATTGGACTATTGTATATCCTGAACTTGCAGGAATTAGTGAAAATGACGATTTTGTACCTGCCTCCAGACGTCAACAAAGTAATGGAGAAATGCAAGTTGGAACGGGAGGAGATATTTCTCAATTATCAAATGTTTTAGGTAATGCAGATATTAGTCCTGAAGTATTTGAACAACTGGGAAAAGGTTTAAAGAATTTAAACACAACAACTAAAAATTTGTCAGAAGTTTCTAATGCTGTTGAAGCTACTAATAAATATATTGGAAATTTAGAAGCAGCTTCAGATGCAATCTCATCACTATCTGAAGGATATAATAATTCAAATATTGAATTGCAAAATTCTGTAGGTAATTTATCGAACTCATATAAAAATTCTGCTGAAGAAATTAGTCAAGTAAGTAATAACTTTGTCGAACAACTGGCTCAATCAGGTGATAGTCTTGGTTCTTCTAGTAAAGAATTTGAAGAAGAAATAAAACAAAATCTAGATAGTATTATTCATGGGAATAATACTTATAATGATAAATTAGAACTAATAAATAAGAATCTTTCTGCACTTAATTCTGTTTATGAATTACAATTAGAGAATACCAATAATCATCTAAAAAATTCACAAGATTTATATGGTAATTTGCAAGAAATAATGACAAACCTTAAAGGTTCTGTTGATGGAACAGAGAAATTTAAGCAAGAGATGAATAAACTGAATACTAATCTTTCTGAATTGAATTCGGTTTATGGAAGTATGCTTACTGCATTAAATGTAGTATCAAATAATAATTAGAAGATATTAGAAATGGGTCACGGAAAAGAAACTCCTAGGCAGAAAATGATAGGGATGATGTATTTGATGTTAACAGCTATGTTGGCATTAAATGTGTCGGCAGAAGTTCTTGACGCTTTTCGCCTAGTTGATGAAGGATTAAAGAAAACTACAGAAAACTATGTAAATAAAAATGAAATATTATATAAAGAATTTGAGCAGAAATTTGCAGAAAACGAAAAAAAAGTAAAGCCTTGGAAAGATGCTGCTGATCAGGTTCGTGAAAGAGCCGATAAATTGTATAATGATATTCAAGATCTGAAGATTGAAATTATAAAGAAGAATCAAGGTGATGATATTGAAAAAAATGAAGCAATAGAAGGCAGGGAAATTATTAATGCTAAAATAAAAGGTATTGATAAGAATGATGTTTCTACCAGATATATGATAGGCGATAATCAAAATGGAGAAGCATATAAGCTTAAAAAGAAAATAGAAGAGTATAGAGATCTTCTTTTAAGTTTTGTTAATGAAAAAGATAAGAGAATTATTAATTCTATAAATTCTAGTCTAGATACAAGTGATCCTGATGAATCAGAAGAAAGTGGAGGGCATGGTCATGGTAGTAGTCAAAAAACATGGGAATTAAAACATTTTGCGGATATTCCTTTAGGAGCAGTTATGCCTATTATGAGTAAGATGCAAGCTGATGTAAGAAATACTGAATCGGAAGTTATTCAATATTTATTCAATCAAATAACTGCAGGTTCTTTTTCTTTTAATAAATTAGAAGCAACAGTAATTCCTAATTCGAGTTACATTATTAAAGGAAATGAATATAAAGCTGATGTGTTTATTTCTGCTGTCGATACTACTGCACCTCCAATTGTTTATATTGGGAAATACGATTCAACATTAAATGAAAAAAGTGGATTGTATGAATATGATATGGTTGGGAATTACGATTCATTAGAAGTAGTAAATGGTAGAGGAAAATTTTCGAATTTATCTAACAAAATAGGTACTCATGAGTGGGGTGGAATTATTAAAATAATGGGGCCTGATGGAAATTATATTAGAAAGACTTTTAAGCGTAAATATCAAGTAGCAACACCAAATTTGGTTGTTTCTCCTACTAAAATGAATGTGTTTTATGTGGGTGTAGATAACCCTGTTAGTATTTCTGTTGCCGGAATACCAGACAGTGAAATTAAACCATTTATTACGAATGCGTCAATAATTAAGCAACGTAGTGGCGAGTATTTTGTAAGACCACGAAGACCAGGTAATAGTTTAATTACTGTAAGTGCTGAAATTGATGGAAAGAGAAAAAAAATAGGGACAACTACTTTTAGAGTTAAACCTTTACCTGATCCTGTTGCAAAAGTAGCCGGTAAAGGCGGAGGAAATATCTCAAAGAATGTTTTAGCTGCTCAGTCTGGGGTTGTTGCTGTTATGGAGAATTTTGAATTCGATTTAGAATTTACTATTACAGGATTTACTGTTTCTACTACCGATAAGGGAGGATATTTTACAGAGGTAAAAACAAAAGGAACTCATTTTTCGAAAGATCAGTACGCTTTAATTAGGAGTTTGAAAAGAAATAAAAGATTAAATATAGAAGACATTAAAGCAATTGGGCCAGATGGTAAAATGCGTGATTTGCCACCTATAGTATTTAAAATAATTTAAAAAAATATAATTATGAAAAAATTAATCCTTGTTCTTATTATCGGATTAGCATTAGTTGTTATTTCGAAACAGGAAATAAACGCTCAAAATGTGCGAGATAATATATATACAAAAGAAAATACTCCCGGGAAAACTCCTGTTCCTTATCGTGTGTTGCGTGAGGCAGATATAATGTGGTCGAAAAAAATATGGCAAGAAATTGACTGTAGGGAGAAAATGAATCATCCAATTTATTATCCAATCGAAGATATGGATGATAGAAAAAGTTTGATAAGCTTATTAATGTATGGTATTAATAACGAAGGCTTAACTGCTTATAAAGATGATGAATTTAATGAGATATTTACTCGAGATGAAGTGTATGGTAAATTTGATGCTTTACCTAAAAAACAAATAGATCCTATGACAGGAGATACTATTATTATTGACGGAGAGATTCATTATGATGAGGTAAAAACATACTTATTAAAAGAACAATGGTATTTCGATAAGCAGCATTCTACTATGAGAATTAGAATACTTGGAATATGCCCAATCAGAAAATATATGGATCCTGAAACTGAACAATTCAGAAAAGCCAAAACTTTTTGGATATATTTTGATGAAGTACGTCCATTATTAGCAACTCAAGAGGTGTTTAATAGAAATAATGACGCTCAAAGAATTAGTTTCGATGATTTATTCTTTCAAAGAAGATTTAATAGCTACATTGTTCAGGAGACTAATGTGTATGACAATAGACCTGTAATAACTTATATGCAAGGCAAAAATAGTATTTACGAAGCTGAGAAAATTAAACAAGAGCTTTTTGAATTTGAACATGATTTATGGGAGTACTAGAAAATTAAATATAATTTTAAACCTCCATAGTTGATCCTGTGGAGGTTTTTAATTATAAAAATGGTTATTATTATATCCCGAAAAATTTATTATAAATATTTAGCCCCATTTTTAAGTTTTATATCATGAACAAATTTTTTAATATTTTGTTCATCTTCTCTTTTGCATACAAGAAGAATATTACCCGAATCAACAATTATATAATCATCAAGACCCTGAAGAACAACTAGTTTGTCTTCAGGAGTGTTTACAATACAATTATTGAGATCGTACGAAAAAACATTCTTTCCAATAATAGCGTTGTTATTTATATCAGTGTTAAGTTGTTCGTGTAAGGCCCCCCAAGTTCCTAAATCTGCCCATTCAAAATCAGAACAATAAACATATACATTATCTGCCTTTTCCATAATACCATAATCGATAGAGATATTCGGACATTCATGATATGTTTTTGAGATAAACTCAGCTTCATTATCGGTATTATAAAAATCAGTCCCTTGTGCGAATAATTTGTTAATTTCGGGTAAGTAATTTTGAAAAGCTTTTTGTATTGTACTTAACGACCAAATAAAGATGCCTGAGTTCCAGAAGAATTCTTCGCTCTCGAAAAATACTTGAGCAATCTCTTTATTAGGCTTTTCGGTAAAAGTTTTTACGCAACGAATATTTTTATTGCCGAGATTAATGTCTTTAGTATCTACTTGAATATATCCATATCCTGTCTCAGGACGACTCGGTTTTATACCTAATGTTAATAATGTATCTGAATTTTTTACAAAATTAAGCCCGTTTTCTAAAACTTTCAAAAAATTGTCTTCTTTTAAAATTAGATGATCAGAAGGAGCTGTAATAATTTTTGCGCTGGGATTAATTTGAAATATTTTATAATTTGCATAAGCAATACACGGAGCAGTGTTTCTTCTTACAGGTTCTAAAAGAATATTTTTATTTAATATTTCAGGAAGTTGCTCATTAATAATTTCCTTATAGATAGAATTTGTTACAATTAGAATATTTTCAGATGGACAAATTTTATTAAAACGGTCAAATGTCATTTGTAATAATGTTCTGCCTGTTCCCAAAATATCTAAAAATTGTTTTGGTTTTGATATTTTACTTAGTGGCCAAAATCTACTTCCAACGCCACCTGCCATTATTATACAATAATTATTCGAATCCATAATTTAATATTTGAATTTATATTATATCTTAATTTCGCAACCATATAAAAATACTAAAAAACTAGAAGTCTAAATGTATTTTTACTTTATTTCTTATTTAAAACTGTAGAATAATATTACTTATAACGGCACTAATTTTTCTTTTAGATACTTTTTATCAAATAAAAGAGTGTTATCATAAAAAAATGTACTATTCATAATACCGCTTTATTAAGATATTGATATGAGACAGATAAGGTGGTAGGTGTGTTGCGCATGTATCCATGCTTACTACAAGTAATAGGTGTAATAGAAAATTTAAAATCATCAAATTTTTGCAAAGGTAAATCGTCATTTTTTAAGGCTTGTTTTCCGGTGTAAAATTCTTTGTGGAGTGTAACGAAACAAAGAATTTTACACCGGAAGATTTTTACTGGTTGTGTTTTTCATTATCAATCAATTGACTCGTGCCAAATTTGTTAAAGTGATAATTTACTATCAAATTTCCTGAAAAGGGTCTACTGATGTCTTTTGTACTTTCATGCTCGTAAATATTTCATAACTATTTTTGTTGTTTGGTATCACTAAAATAAGTAAAAATATTCACAGGTCAATTACTGTGTGAGCATTTCGTACACAGATGATTGATATTTTTTGAAATAATTTGTTTGCGGATATAAGGTACTCCTTAATTATAATTAATTAATCGATTTTTATTTAGCAATAATGTTTCAAAACATTTTATAATATTATTCTCGGTATAAATTTAATTAATAATAAAGTATCCTTTTCGATGTATACATTCTTAAATAAAGGGCGTTATTCTTGATTATAACGAAGCATTTGATATAAGATTTTGATATTAATTAATTTCAAAATAAAGGCAACAATTAAACTTAAGGCAATAACTATTACATACTTGTAAAGCCAAAACATTTCGAATTTCAATGAAAATTTTGATAATAATATCACAACAGTTGTAAACAAAATAAGGGAAAGAATTTTTTTATAGTTAATTCTAAATCCGAATATCTTCTTTACTAAAAACACCTGTATTAGAGCTGTTAGCGACTGGGTTACCAAACTTGCAACAGCCGACCCCACAGCTTGATATCGTGGAATAAGTATTAAATTAAGAACAATATTTACAGTAACTCCGACTAAGGCCATAATATTCAAATATTTCAGACTTCCGTTGGCAGTTAATAATGTGCCAAAAATATAAGCTGTTGAAATTCCAATAAAGCATAACATAAGTATTGCGAAGATACTTGCAGAAACATCTATATGCTCTATATATAACAAATCGATAATTTCGTTACTATATGAAAACGAAGCTAAAGAGAAAATTATTACAGGAACTATTAATAAGAAAAACGAAAACTGAGTAAGCTGATTTACGGCTTCTTTTTTACGAATCATTCTCGAAAACATTGGCAAAAGTAATCCGGCAAACAAAAAAGCAAACATCGAAACAGCATCTAACAAACGAAATGCCTGAGCATAAATTCCGGCTTGTTCTTTTCCATCGGGCAACAGTCGTTCGAGCATAACAGAATCGATACGATAATAAAATGCCATTAATAATGTTAGTAAAGCAAAGGGATAGCTCTTTTTTAATATTGCAATAAAATATTTTCTGTCGATTCTAATTTTTAAAAACTCGGCTTTATTATATACAACAATAAAAGCAATTATTGCAGTAAGTAAATACGACAGAGTTTGAGCATAAACAAACCATTCAATCTTAAACCGACTATCTATTATATTTCCCCAAAGTAATAATCCACATATAATAATCATCAACGAACGATCTAATACCGACAATAAACTATCGGTTTTAAAAAGATGCAAACCACTAATATTAGAACGCAAATACAGAATAAACGAAGCTAAAAACTGATTAAATACCAAAAACAACAATAATTTTATTTGTCGCCACTCGTACGAAATAAAAAAAGCAGATATCAAAGTAACCGCAAAATAAATAAGAGCAAGAAAAAATTTTAAGCTTACAATATTCGAAAGCGATTTACTGAGAAGATTACTGTGTTGGGCAATATTTCGGTTGTTAAAATTTGTAATTCCTACATCGAGAAGAATATTTAATAATAACGAAAAACTAAATAAGGAAAAGTAAAAACCATATTCTTCGGCACCTACAACATTTTGAACTGTTCTGTCGATACCTAATACCCAAAATGGCTTAACCAACAGATTTAGGAATATTAATAAAATTAGATTTGTAAAAAACTTCTTTCTCAAAACATCAATTTTTCAGACAACTAAATTAATCATTATAAAATAAATATTACAATATTAATTTCCACAGAGTAAATATTTTTACCATCTTTGCTAATAAACTATATTCATAAAAACTCTTTTAAGTGAAAATAGCTGTAAATACACGATTATTACTAAAAGATAAACTAGAAGGAATTGGTTGGTTTACATACGAAACCTTAAAGAGAATAACACAAGCTCATCCCGAACATCAGTTCTATTTTATTTTCGACCGCAAATATGATAAAGAATTTATTTTTTCCGAAAATATTACTCCAATTATAATTTATCCTCAGGCGCGACATCCGTTTCTTTATTTTATTTGGTTCGAATATTCTATTTCAAAAATTCTTAAAAAAATTAATGCCGATATATTTATCTCAACAGATGGCTTTATTTCATTATCGTCTAAAATTCCTGTTTTTAATGTTATTCATGATATAAATTTTATACATTATCCCAAGAATATTCCTTTTATATTAAGAAAATATTATTCTTATTTCTTTCCGAGATTTGCAAAAAAATCATCACGCATAGCTACTGTTTCTGAATATTCGAAAAACGATATTATAAAGAATTTTGGTATTAAAAATTCGAAAATTGATGTAGTTTACAATGGAGCTAATACAATATTTAAACCAATATCCGAAAAAGAAAAAATTGAATTTAAAACTAAATATAGCTCCGGAAAAGATTATTTTTTATTTGTAGGTGCTTTAAACCCGAGGAAAAATATTAGCAACCTTTTAAAAGCATTCGATTTATTTAAAACAGACACAGACTCAGATATAAAACTAATTATTGTTGGTAAAAAAATGTTTAAAACAAAAACTCTTAAACATAGTTACAATAATATGAAACATAAAACCGATGTAATATTTGCCGGAAGAATGTTGCCCGAACAACTACAAAAGGCCTACGGTGCTGCACTTGCCCTTACTTTTGTTCCTTATTTCGAAGGTTTCGGAATACCAATAATTGAAGCTATGAATTGTAACACTCCGGTAATAACATCAAATGTTACATCTATGCCCGAAATAGGGCAAGATGCTGTTTTACAAACAAATCCATTTTTTATTGAAGATATAAAAAATGCCCTTTACAAGGTTTATTCCGATAATGATTTAAGGAACAATCTTATTAAAAAAGGACAAGAACGCAAAAAAGATTTCAGTTGGGATAAAACAGCAACTAAATTATGGAAAAGTATAGAAAAAATATTGCCAAATTAAATTATTAATAAATTTATATAATAATGGCAAACAAAACACCACTAAAACAATACTATAAAAATTGCTTAGAGACCGGATGCGACGAAGCTGGTCGTGGATGCCTTGCCGGACCTGTGGTTGCTGCAGCAGTAATTTTGCCACACGATTTTGAAAATAATATTCTTAACGATTCTAAACAATTAAGCGAGAAAAAACGAAACCAATTACGAATAATAATAGAAAAAGAAGCAATAAGCTGGGCTGTAGCTTTTATCGACAACAACACGATTGATGAAATTAACATACTTAAAGCATCGATAAAAGCAATGCATAAAGCACTCGACAAATTAGATATAGTTCCCGAACATATTATTGTTGATGGAAATAAATTTTTCAAATATCGTGAAATCCCTCATCAATGTATTGTTAAAGGCGATTCGAAATATCTTTCTATAGCAGCAGCATCGGTGCTTGCTAAGACATATCGCGATGAATATATGCTAAAATTAAGTTCAGATTATCCTCAATATTATTGGAATAAAAATAAAGGATATCCTACTAAACTTCACAAAGAAGCTTTAGAAAAATATGATGCATGTGAATATCACCGACGCTCGTATAAACTTTTCGACCGACAATTAAAAATTGATTTCTAATTATTAAAATTATTTTTTCTTGTTTGCCAATTGCCCACATGCTGCATCTATATCTTTTCCACGACTTCGTCTAACATTTACTACTAGATTTTTACTTTTTAAAAAAGTAATAAATGTATCGGTAGTTTCTTTTCCCGATTTTTTAAAATGTTTGTCGTCGGTAGCATTAAATTCTATAATGTTAAGTTTCACAGGGAAACTCTTGCAGAATTCGGCCAAAGCTTTTGCATCAGAAAGACTGTCGTTTATGCCTTCTAACAACAGATATTCGAAGATTATTCGAGTTCCTGTTTTTTCGTTAAAATACACTAAAGACTTGGTTAATTCTTCGAGCGAATGTTTTCTATTTATTGGCATTATACTACTTCTCTTTTCATTAATAGCAGAATGAAGCGAGACTGCCAAATGGAATTTAACATTATCGTCGGCCAATTTTTTAATCATATCGGGCAATCCAACAGTAGATAATGTTATACGTTGGGGCGACATTCCCATTCCGTTTTCTGAGATGATTAAATTCATAGCTTTCAGCACATTTTCATAATTCAATAAAGGCTCACCCATTCCCATTAACACAATATTTGTTAATGAAAGAGAATATTCCTTCTCTGCCATTTTTCGAATCTCAACAACCTGGTCGTATATTTCTTCTGCTAAAAGATTTCTAGTAAATCCTAATTTCCCGGTAGCGCAAAATTTGCATCCTAATTTACATCCTACTTGTGTAGAAATACATGCAGTAATTCTATTATCTAAGGGTATTAAAACCCCTTCTATTAAAGCTCCATCGGAAAGTTTAAATGCAATTTTTTTTGTATTATCTTTACTTTTTTGAAAACTATCAATCTTAATACGATTTAGATAGAAATTATCGTTAAGCAAGGTTCTTAACGATTTCGACAAGTTTGTCATATCATCGAAAGAAGCAACATTTTTTTGCCATATCCACTCAAAAACCTGTTTTGCGCGAAATACTTTCTCGTTTTTTTCTTTAAAGAATTCTTGTAGTTCGTTAAGCTTAAACTCCCGAATATTATATTTATTAGGCATATTGTATTATTTTTACTTTTATTTTGTCGTGCAAAGTTACTTCTATATTATATAATATTAAACTATTAAGATAAATTAATATCAAAAAGCTATAAAATCGACATAACAACAAGATTTAATTATATTTGAAAAATATTTTATAAAAGCGTAATATTGTAACATAAAATCTATTTAGTAAAAAATACAATTAAATAATTATTAATAAACAAATTAAACACATGAAGAAAATAGCAACAATTTTACTAAGTTTTATCTTAGTATTTAACTTATCGTTAAAAGCCGACGAAGGGATGTGGTTATTACAACTTATCCAGAAGCTTAACATAAAAAACATGCAAGAAATGGGCTGCAAATTAACAGCCGAAGATATTTATAGTATTAATCAGTCATCGTTAAAAGATGCGATAGTAATTTTTGGAGGTGGATGTACAGGCGAACTTGTTTCTAACGAAGGATTATTATTAACAAATCACCATTGTGGTTTTGGTCAAATTCAAGCACACAGTACCGTTGAGCACGATTATTTAAAAGATGGTTTTTGGGCAATGAGTAAAAAAGAAGAATTACCAAACCCCGGACTTAAGGTAACTTTTCTGAAACGAATAGAAGATGTTAGCGACAAAATTAATTCTGAACTTAATTCAGATATGAGCGAAGATGAGCGTTATGCAGTTATCGATTCATTGTCTTCGATAATAGAGAAAGAAGCAACAGAAAATAATCAATACAAAGCAAGCGTTAGAAGTTTCTTCGCGGGCAATAATTTTTATCTTTTAGTTTACGAAATATATACCGACGTGCGATTAGTAGGTACTCCTCCAAATTCTATAGGTAAATTTGGTGCCGATACCGACAATTGGATGTGGCCACGACATACAGGAGACTTTAGCATGTTCCGTGTTTATTCAGGTCCCGACGGAAAACCTGCCGATTATTCAGAAGACAATATTCCTTACAAACCAAAACATCACTTACCTGTTTCTATAAAAGGAGTTAAAGATGGCGACTTTACAATGATAATGGGATATCCGGGAGGAACAGACAGATATATGACTTCGTGGGGTGTAAAAGAAACTATGGAAATCACAAATCCTACAAGAGTAAAAGTAAGAACTCTTAAACAGGATATTATGATGGAAGATATGCAAGCCGATCCTAAAGTAAAAATCCAATATGCTACTAAATTTGCTCATAGTAGTAATTACTGGAAATACAGTATTGGTCAGAATAAAGCTCTTAAAACCTTAAAAGTAATTGATGAAAAACAAGATATTGAAGCTAATTTCACAAAATGGGTTAATTCGAAGAAAAAAAGAAAACAAAAATACGGAGAAGCTTTAAACCTTATAGAAAAGGCTTATACTGGGCGACAAGAACCTTATCAAGCTATATCGTTCATGAGAGAAGCTTTCTTTAGAGGTGGTGAAATAATGTATTTCTCGTTCTCAGGAAAAAGATTAGCAGGAATATTAAGCGATTCTACTGTAACAGAAGATGCTATAAATGCAGAAGTTTCATCGCTTAAAAAAAATGCAAAAGACTACTTTAAAGATTACAATGCAGCTACCGATAAAAAAATAACAACTGCTCTTTTAGAACTTTTTGCAAATAATGTTCCGGAGAAATATTATCCCGAATTAATTACTACAATTCAAAAAGAATATAATAATAATTATAAGGATTACACAAATTATCTTTTTGAGAACTCTATATTTTCCAGCGAAGAAAAACTAAATTCTTTTCTTGAGAACCCAACAGCAGAAGCATTAAATAACGACCCTGCTTTAATTGCAATGAATACTATTATTAACAAGTATAGAGAAATATCTGCATCGTATAAAGAGTATGCTCAAAATCTTTATAAAGGAAGAAGATTGTACCTTGCAGGATTAATGGAAATGCAAAAAGACAAAACTTTTTATCCTGATGCTAATTTTACTATGCGTTTAACATACGGACAAGTAGATGATTATTTTCCAAAAGATGCTGTACATTATAATTATTTTACAACTCTTAAAGGAGTAATGGAAAAAGAAGATCCTACAAATTTCGAATTTGTTGTTCCCGAAAAGTTAAAAGAGCTTTATAAAACTAAAGATTATGGTAAATATGGAGATAATGGAGTTATGAAAGTGGGATTTATCTCGAATAACGATATTACAGGAGGTAACTCAGGCAGCCCAATAATGAATGGCAATGGCGAATTAATAGGTCTTGCTTTCGATGGTAACTGGGAAGCAATGAGTGGCGACATAGCTTTTAATACTGAACTTCAGAGAACAATTAATGTAGATATAAGATATGTACTTTTTATTATCGACAAATATGCTGGTGCAGGTCATCTTGTAAAAGAAATGACTCTTGTTGAATAATACTTAATATTTTACAATATTATAAAACCGTCGATATATTATCGGCGGTTTTTTTCTACAAAGAGTAAACAAAATCAAGAATAATAATGTTAAATAATTTTCAGTATTATTTAATTGAATCTATCGTCAGATTTTTCGTCGCCCATTTTATGCGATTTTCCTTCTAGCCATCCTAATTTATCGGCATTAACACAATCGACATCCGGAATAAATGGTTTAATATCGAGCAATGGAGTTTCGTTAAGCACGTCAATATTTTCGATATGCAAAATATTATCTTTTACCCTATTAAGTTTAACTACGGAAAACCCAATAGGATTTGGGCGTTTCGGTCCCCTGAAAGAAAAAATTCCATGCATTTTATCTTCCATAAATGGTTTTGCAATTAAATTATATTCTTTTACTAAATGAAAATGATAAAGTAAGATAATATGCGAAAAACCATCCAAATCTTTTAAGCCTTCGGCGTATGCCGAGTCAATTTTTATTGTTCCTTTTATTCCTTTTGCTCCGGTGGGTTGAATAGGCATTCCGGCTCTTTTGGTAAATGGAGTGTAAATTATACCAATGGGTTTATATTCTATGGTGTTCATATTTTACTTTTTTTAATAAAAAATAGACAAACTCCTATATTAAGTTTAAATTCATAAAAATATTGTAGCTAAATAATACAAATTCTTTTTATTTCTAAGTATTTTTAAGATTTATTTTTTCATAAAACCAAAAATATACTTAATTAATATATTTTATTATTAAGTATGGTAATATTACTGTCATGTTTACAAAAATATGAAAAAAAACAGCGTCCCGAAAACCATAAATCATTCTTGTGTAAGCATTCAAAAACCACACAATTAATTGGGGAATAATTAATTTTATTTAAACTAAATTTCTTGCATTAGTAATAGTTAAAATATTTAATTCGTTTCCAATTTAAAGCTCAGATTCTACAAATTAGCTATTTTACAAAAATGCATTACTTTTGTTATTTTATTCATTAATTTTCAACAACAGTATAAAAATGTCGCAAAAAATAACAATATATACCGATGGAGCAGCACGAGGGAATCCGGGACCGGGAGGATATGGAGCTGTACTTATGTCGGGAAAACACAGGAAAGAACTTTCTGATGGTTTTCGAAAAACTACTAACAACAGGATGGAACTGTTAGCTGTTATTGTTGCATTAGAACAATTAAAAAGCCCAGGTAGTGAGGTAGAAGTATTTACCGACTCGAAATATGTTTCCGACTCTATATCGAAAGGCTGGGTATTCGGCTGGGAAAAAAAAGCTTTCAAAAACAAGAAAAATCCCGATTTATGGATACGATTTCTTAAAGTATATAGAAAACATAATGTAAAATTCCATTGGGTAAAAGGTCATGCCAATATTCCCGAGAATGAAGTTTGCGACAAATTAGCCGTAAACGCTTCGTTTCAGAAAGATTTGAAAATCGATACCGAATACGAAAACATATCAAAAACTAACAATTAGGTATCTCAATTTTCATCATACCTGTCCGAAAGAATAAATTAGGAAAAAAGCTCAAAATTTCCAAATTTTGAAGTGCAAACTAAAAAAAATATGAGCTTTATTCCATTGCATAAAAATACACAATAGCTTAAATGAAAAAACATTAATTCCGGAGATAATAAATATATCAGAAGCCAAGCTGAGCGACAGACGTGGTATAGATGATTTTCGCTATCCAAAAGATATAATAATAGTAGATGATAGATGATATTATGATTTTAAATTATTTTATCAACGAATAAAAGACGAGAATATATTTGTTACCCGGATGAAAAGTAATACTGTTTATGAAAGTGTTGAAGAACTTGACCTCCCCGATGATAAAGACTTTGAAATACTTAAAGATAAAATTATATATTTAACAGGTAAAGCTGCAGAAGATGCAGGTATTGCCAATATAAAATTCCGAAGAACAGTAGTAATGATTGATGAGGTGAATAGAAAAACGAAAGAAGTAAAAACAAAAGCAGTTGTTTTAATAACCAGTAATCTTAAATGGTCTGCTGCAACAATATCTGCACTTTATAAACGCAGATGGCAGATAGAAACATTCTTTAAACTCATAAAACAGAATTTTGCAAATTAAAAATTTTCTTGGAACAAATGAAAATTCAAATAAGTTACAGATATTTATAGCAATTATTTCATATTTCTTAATAGAGCTAATAAGGAGAAGCATTAACAAAGTAAAACATATGTTTGGACATTTTATTACTATAATCAGAATGTGTCTTTTGCAGTATAAACAATTACACTATGTAGCCAATGCGATAAATTTAGTTGTAAAAAAGGCTAGGCAATATGACAAAAACCATCTTAATCAAAAACAATTGATGCTAAATTTGAACTCATCTTAATTTTTGTTAAAACATCTTTTTTGCAAAAATTAAAAAATATTATTATTGATTATCAACATTTTAGCTATTGATAATCTGAAATTTGTAAAACTTTCGGACAGGTATGAATTTTCATTAATTCTTTATTTTTATATTAACAAATAATTATCGGTTATTGTTAATACGGTAACGCTTATTGTTAATATGGCAACGCTTATTTACAATTTGCTAACGTTTAATAAATCAGGCACATTACTAATTATTAATATAGTATTTTTCGTTTTTAAAAATAATTGAAATGGAAGTACTTGAAAGTTTACAAAAAGGGAAAAACATTACAGATGAACTTAATAATATAATTTTCAATAATAATCATATAGCTATTTGTATTTGTAAACCAAATGGGGAAATTATAAACATCAATAATAAATTAATTCAGTTAACAGGGTACATTAAAAGTGAACTCTTACATTATAAATCAACAATTCTAACCCATCCTGCCTATATACAAAAAGAAAAAACAATTCTAGATGAAGCTATTAATAATTACAAAAGCAATTTCGAAGTTAATAAACAATTGATTAAATGTGGTGGCGAAATTATTAATGTTAAATCATATACAGAAATATACAGAAATGCAGTTGATAAAATCGAGTATTTATTTTCATATATATCAGAAATTCCCAAAATAAAAAAAACTCTTTCATCGGAGTTAAATAAAACAAATGAGCAAATAATAAAAAACACTAGTAATATTATATTTACATTCGATGCTAATGGTAAAATATTATTTACAAATAATTCATTTAATCGAATTTTCAGTAAAATACAAATTAATCCGATTAGGAAAAATTATTCTTTATTTTTTAATATTACTAATAAAAATACAATAACTAGATTAAAAAAAATATTGCAAAAAGGCAAGACTATTTCAAATGTAGAAACCACAATAAACACAACAAACAATAAAAGAAAATATTATAGCTTTTCGCTTGCCCCAATAATAAAAGACAATAAAATTGAAAGAATTAATTGTATAGGAATAGATATATCGAAATATAAAAAGGCCGAGAAATTATTAGATTCATCTCACAGAAAATTATTTTCTATTATTGCACACGACTTAAAAACACCATTTAATACTTTATTGGGATTCTCAGATTTGCTTTACGAAAACAGTGAAGATATGTCGTTAGGAGAAATAAACAACATTGCCAATGAAATACACAAATCGGCAGAAAACGGGTATAATCTAGTACAAAATATGTTACATTGGGAACTTTCTAAGAATGGCACAATAAAGTATAATCCTACGAAAATAAATCTTGAACTATTTTTTGCCGAACAAATTACAATTCACAATACAACAGCTTCTATAAAAAATATTTTTATAACATCTAAATTACATAACGAACTATTTGTATTTACCGACGAAAACATGCTTACTACAATTATTCGCAACTTAATTTCAAATGCTCTAAAATACACAAATAGTACTGGTTCAATATATTTAGATGCATATAAAAAAGATAATAAAATTAATATAATTGTGACCGACACAGGTATTGGAATTAGTAAAAGTAATATTCAACAAATACATAACAATATCGGCATAGAAAACATTAAAACAAATGCAAATAACGGATTTGGATTAATAATATGTAACGAATTTATAAAAAAATGCAATGGCAAACTTCTTATCGAAAGCACTCCAAATGTTGGAAGTAAATTCATAGTTACAATTCCAATAACAAAATAATACTAAGCCAAATTAAACAATTTGTTTTTTTAATTATTTTAAACAAATAACAAATCGTCTTATTGTTAACTCGCATTATTCATACAAAAGTGTAACGAATTGTATTAATGTGCGATGGGTAGTGGGGAGCAATGCGGATAATCCCGATTTAGAAATACCCAAATTTGGGGGTCTTAAAAACTCCAAATTTGTTTGTATTTCTTAATCGCTAAAAATTCGTGAATTTTTCGGATTAAAAATATTCTTACAATTTATTATTTATTTAACTTTATTTGTTCCTACATTTGTATAATAGATATTATACCATTTAATAAAGTTATAATTCTAATACAGACAGAAATCAGGCTATTTGCTAAAAAAATAGCCACAATCCAATACTAATATCAATTTATTATGGAACTTTTATCGAATACATATGTTGCATTTTTTGCCATTATAGCTATTGGAATTGCAATAGGAAATATTAAGATAAAAGGAATATCTCTCGACTTGTCGGCAATTATTTTTGTTGCTCTGGCATTTGGTCATTATGGAATAAAAATGCCAATAATTTTCCAACAAATTGGCTTAATTCTTTTTATGTTTAGTATAGGGATTCAATCTGGTCCGGGATTTTTCCAATCGTTTAAGAAACAAGGGATACTACTAATCTCATTGGCATTAATATCTAGTATTTCGGCAGCATTACTTACTATTCTTTTAGCATATATTTTTAATATCGATTCTAACATAGCTACCGGACTTTTTGCCGGAGCATTAACCAGTACATCGGGTCTTGCTGTAGCAATAGAAAGCACAAACTCTCCTATGGCATCAATAGGTTTCGGAATGGCTTATCCTTTTGGGGTAATAGGAATTATCATATTTGCCAGATTATCGCCTAAAATTTTCAGAGTTAACATCGAAAAAGAAGAAGAAAAATTCGAAGAAGAAATATATTCAGATCACCCCATTTTAAAAAACAAAAATTATATTGTTGAAAACCCAAATATCTTCGGCAAAAATTTAAAAAAAATACAATTACCATCAATTTCGAATACAAATATTTCGAAAATAATGCATAATAATGTCGTTCTATATCCAACACCCGAAACAATATTAAACAAAAACGATATTATACGGGCTTGCGGTACAGAAGAAGATCTCGAGAAACTAATATTTATTCTTGGTCAGGAAACACAAAAAGAAATACCTGTAAGTAAGAAAATTAAAATTCAAAAATTTCTTGTTACTAACAAAACCGTTATTACTAAATCGCTCGGAGAACTAGGTTTATACAATAATTATAACGCAACAGTAACAACTATTCGTCGTAGCGGAATAGAAATTACACCTAAAGCTAACAGTAGACTACGCTTTGGCGATAAATTAACCATAGCTCTTCCGGAAGAAAATCTGCATAAATTAGAAAACTTATTTGGCGATAGCAGAAAAAAACTCGACGAATTAGATTTCTTACCAATAGCTATTGGAATATTAATAGGTATAATAATTGGACAAATAGAAATTCCTCTTTGGGGAAGCTTCAATTTTAAATTAGGATTAACAGGAGGAGTATTAATATCGGCATTAGTATTAAGCAATATTGGTAAAACCGGCAATATTGTTTGGAATATCTCGGGAACAAGTAACCAATTCCTACGTCGCTTAGGATTAATCTTTTTTTTAGCAACAGTAGGAACAAATGCCGGAGAACAATTACTTTCTACCTTACAAACAAATGGTCCAAAACTTTTATTAGTAGGAGCATTAATAACTATGCTTCCAATGATTTTAACTATGCTTATCGGTAAATACTTGTTTAAAATCAATTTTCTAACCCTTGTTGGAGCACTTACAGGCAGCATGACAAGTACTCCTGCCCTTAGCGCTGTTGAGTCAATTACAAAAACTAATGCTCCACAAATAGCATATGCAACAGTCTATCCTTTTGCTTTGGTAATAATAATAATTCTTTGTCAGATATTAGGAAATTTATAATTCTCTAAATCCATAATATTTCATAAATAATAAATATTCTATATTCACATTCTTACATTTCAAATAAAAACATCATTTTTTAAAAGCAAACAATAAATTATCATTAGCTTATGTTTCATCTATAAAAATAATTTTATACTTTGCATTAAATTATATTCGAAAAAGAAAATTTCTATAATATTATTATGATTAATAATTTGAAAAACATTTTTAAATTAATAAGCTTCCTATTAAGCTTAAGCATTAATGTACATGCTCAATATTTCGGTCAGAACAAGGTAATGTACGACAGATTTGATTTTAATATTTACGAAACACCTCATTTCCAAATTTACAACTACTTAAATAACGACTCGATAAAAAGTAATTTCGGACAACAAACAGAAAGATGGTATTTACGTCACACATCAATTTTTCGCGACACTCTAAAAGAAAGTCCCATAATACTTTATAACAATAGTGCCGACTTTAAACAAACCACAGTAATATCAGGATTAATTGGAGTAGGAACAGGAGGTGTTACAGAGGGATTCCGAAGTAGAGTTATGATACCAATTATGGCATCGAACAAAGAAACCGACCATGTATTAGGGCACGAAATGGTTCATGTATTTCAGTATAATCTTATTAGAAAAAACGACAGTTTAAGCATGCAAGCTATAATGTACACCCCTTTATGGCTTATAGAAGGCATGGCCGAATTTTTTTCTATCGGCTCGCGTGATAACCGCACCGCTATGTGGATGCGTGATGCTGTAATTCATAACGACATACCCAGCATTAAAGATCTCACACGTAAACAATACGAATATTTCCCTTACAGATACGGTCATGCATTCTTGACATACCTTTCGGGAGTTTGGGGCGATAGTATTATGCAACCCCTATTATACAACACTTTCAGATATGGACAGGAAAAAGCTTTCGACACATTATTACACATTAATTCTGATAGCATTTCTAAATGCTGGGCTAAATCGTTAAACGATTATTACAAACCTCTTCTTAAAGACACCATTGCTCCTATTGGAAGAAAAATATTTAGCACAGAAAATGCAGGATCACTTAACCTTTCGCCGGTACTTAGTAACGATGGAAAACAAATTATTTTCTTAGCCAATAAAAATGTTATTGCTATTGATATCCTTTTAGCTGATACAAAATCAAAAAAAATAATAAAAAAATTAACTAGTACTATTCGCAAATCGCATATCGACGATTTTAATTACATAGAGTCGGCCGGAGCATGGTCGCCTAGAGACGACAAATATGTTTTAACAACTTTTACAAAAGGAGCAAATAATTTATTATTACTAGATATTTCAAAAAAAAGAGTAAAAACAATTAACGAAATAAAGATAAAAGGGATAGATGCTTTAAACAATCCAGAGTGGTCTCCTGATGGAGAAGCTATTCTATTTACCGGTTTAAATAATGGACAAAGCGACTTATTTCTATATAATATCAAAACAAAAACAACGAAACAACTAACAAACGATTTTTACTCTGATTTACAAGCAACTTGGTCGGCAAATGGAGAATATATTACCTTTATATCGGAACGAGGCAAGGATACTAATTTAAAAAAACAAATTTATGGAACTTATCGCTTGTGTATTTTAAATGTTAAAACAAATAAAATAAAAATATTCGACTTTTTGAAAAAGGCAAATATTTATAGTCCTCAATATTCTCCTCTCGATACTTCAATATTTTTCCTTTCTAATGCCGATGGTTTTAGAAATTTATACAGATACAATTTAAAGTTGAAACAAATAACTAAACTCACAAAGTTTGCAACAGGAATTACAGGAATTACCGATCTTGCTCCTGCATATAGTGTTGCCAGAGAAACAGGAGAAATAGCTTATACCCTTTTCGAAAACGATGAATATAATATTTATCATGCTAAACCAAACGAATTTCTTAATATTCCCATAGAATCAAACGAAACAAATTTCGATGCAGAATTATTACCCCCGGGAAAACACAGAGTATATGACATAATTGACAATAATTTACATGTCCACACAACACAAGATGTCGATAGTTTTAATAATGCACTTTATAAATCGAAATTTCAATTAGAATATTTAGGTTCGTCTGGCTTTGGCGTTGGAGCAAATCAATATGGCACTGTTGCCGCAGGAGGAGTTAGCACCTTGTTTAGCGACATGCTAAAATATCATCAAATTTTTTCTACACTTCAGGTAAATGGCGAAATTTATGATATTGGAGGACAGTTTGCTTATATAAATCAAAAACATCGACATAATTGGGGCGCATCATTCAGCCATATTCCTTATCGTTCATCACATTGGTATTATCAACTCGACAGCTTACAACAAGATGACAATTATATTATTGTCGATAATTATATTATTGAACGAATGCGTATTTTTGAAGATATGGCCTCGATTTTTGGAATGTTTCCAATATCTTCGAAAATACGTTTCGAAGGAGGTGTCTCATATGCACATTATGGATTCAGAATCGATAGTATTAACACATATTATAGCTTAGGAGGTGCAAGGTTAGGAGAAAACAAACAAAAAATTGACGCTCCTGACTCATATAACATTGGAAGAGCATATATTGCATTTGTTGGCGACAATTCATTTAATGGCATTACATCTCCTTTAAGTGGATACAGGTATCGTTTTCAAATAGATAAAATGTTCTCACAATTACACAATTGGGATATTCTTATCGATTTCAGAAAATATTTCTATACGAAACCATTCAGTTTTGCTTTCAGAACTTTACATTATGGAAGATACTTTGGAAATACCGATATGTTATATCCATTATTCATAGGAAATAATTACTACATTAGAGGATATACCTATGATGCTTTTAATAAAATAGATTATTCAAAAAATAATCGACTTAAAATAAATAGTTTAGCCGGCGACAAAATTCTTTTAGCAAATACCGAAATACGTTTTCCTTTTACCGGTCCCGAAAGATTATCGTTAATAAAATCGAGATATTTCTATTCCGATCTTGTATTATTTTTCGATGGAGGAATAGCATGGAATCACGATTTTCCTTGGGAAAACGATAGCAATATAAAACTGTCGTGGACTCCAATTGAAGGAGCTAGAATACCGGTTTTTAGTACCGGCATTTCGTTAAGAATTAATCTTTTTGGCTATGCCATTCTCGAGCCATATATTGCTATGCCATTACAAATAACAGATGCGCCTTATGTAATTGGATTCTCAATTAGCGGTGGTGGTTGGTAAACAATATGCAAGATGCAGACATAAATAAGTTATAAAAATTGCAAAAAAAGGACTCACTTTAATAATAGCTAAATAAGCTAAACTCACATTATTCATACAAAAGTGTAACGAATTGTATAAATGTGCGATGGGTAGTGGGAAGCAATGCGATAATCTCGATTTAGAAATACCCAAATTTTGGGGGTCTTAAAAACTCCAAATTTGTTAGTATTTCTTAATTGCTAAAAATTCGTGAATTTTTCGGATTAAGTGTTTTGTTTTTCTTCTTTTACCACGAATTTTTCAATGCTCAAAAACAAGCTAAAACGAAGCTCTTACAGCAAGAATAAAATTGCGTCCGGGAGCTGCAATTCCCGATGAATACGGACGATATCTATTATCTAAGATATTTTTTATGCCGCAATTAATACTAAAATTCGCACTTATTTCATACGACGACATAAAATTTACCGAATACCATGAAGGAGAATATGGATTACCGTTGTTATCGGTAGCGTATATGTGAGTTTTCGACTGCTCACTTAAAGCTAACATTTTATTTGATATTTCTCCGTTATAATTCAAATACAATGATGCATTTATCTTCTCTTTTCTATAAATAAACATAACTTTTCCAAACAATGGTGCTACATGACGTAACGGAAGCCCATCTTGGTCTTCGCCATGAGTATAATTTATATTTGATTTAAAGATTAAATTATATGGTAATTCAACACTTACATTACCACTAAATCCATAAATATATGCTTTGTCGGAATTTACAAGAGCCGATACTTTGCTCATTAGCCCATCGTAAATTATAGAATCTTGTTGGTTAAACTGAAAATCACGCCTTACCATTGCATTTGTTAATAATGTATAAAAAGCTCCGACTTCTATTTTGCATCTTTTATTTATGCTTTTAATTACTCCAAAATCTAGATTATAGGCATACTCCGGTTTTAAATTTGGATTAGGTACAATAACTGTTCCCGGTTCCGAATCAAAAACCTTTGCAATATCGTCGATATTCGGAGCATGAAATCCGGATGAGATATTTGTTTTTAATTGCCAAGTATCATCAGGTTTATAAACTACACCTGCCGAACCATTAAAAGCACTTGTTTCTAATGAAATGCTGTTAAATGGAAAATTAAAAAAAGTTGTATCAATTAATGTCGAATACAAATTCACATAATTATACCTTAGTCCACTAATAAAATAATATTTATCTGAGAAATTATTTTTGTAGCTCAAATATGCAGCTACAGTATAATAGTTGTTTTTACCATCAGGATAACGTGTTGATGTAGGATAACGGCTTCCGTCAATAATATTTTCTTTATATGCATCGGAATTTACATTATTGTATATTGCTTCAACACCGTAAAACATATTACTCGCTTCATTAATTTTCTTATTAAAATCGAGATTTAATGAGTATGCTTTTACTTTTTCTGTTCTACTACGTAGTTCTTCTTTATTAAATTTTCTATCGTTTCTACTTTCTGTATAATTTTGCATAGCAAGAGTTAATTCTGCATCATTGAAAAATAAATTAGAATCTGAATATTTAATATTCAAAGAATTCATCATCCATATTTGTGGTCCGTAATACCATTCGGCATATTTTAATTCATTATCGTTATATTGTATTAATCTTTCGTATCGTGGAATATTCGATGTTTTGGAATAATGAAAAGCATAATTAAAATCGAAATTCTCGCTAGGGCGATATCTGATTTTTTGTATAAAATTACTCTGACTAAAAGCATTAGGAACTTGTAAATTTTTATTAGCTTTTCCCAATATTGTATCAATCCCATTTATTCTTGCAGCGTATTCGTCTTGCACATATTCATTATTTCCATTTTTACCCATTAACAAATCATCGTAAATAGTATACGAATAACTTGTATATAAGCCAAACTTTGCAGAGCTTACAAGAAAATCGGCATGCGAAGTATTTTCTTTGTTTGCAGAAGAATATCTTGCAAGAGCATTTCCATTTATAAATAGTTTTTCTGAAGTTGATAATTTTACTCTTTTAGTATGAAAATCCATTACACCGCCTAAAGCATCGCTTCCATAGGTAACCGAACCCGGTCCAAAAATAATCTCAGAACTTTCTATACTATTTACATCAAGCGATATAACATTTTGTAAATTTCCGCTTCGAAAAATAGCATTGTTCATTCTTACCCTATCAACAACTAAAAGCACAGAATTTGTAGCAAAACCTCGTATCATAGGGCTACCTCCACCAAGTTGACTTTTCTGAATAAATACTTCATTTGATGTCTCCAACAAATCGGCACTAGTTTGTGGATTATTAAAAAATATTTCTTTTGCACAAATTCTCGATATTTTATTAGGAACCTCGTTTATATTTTGTTCCCAACGATATGCCGACACAATAATATCGTCAAATTCTATTATTCTATCGTACATTTTAACTATAAAATCGGAATTTATAATATCTGTTTTTGAAACCGAAATATTTTTATATGAAGGATGTTGAAAATATAATATACTATTTTTATCAAATTTGTCGATATTTGCATAACCATCGGAATTTGTTATTATCGACACATTCTCTTTCTTATTAAAAATCGCAAGATTCTTAATTCCAATATTATTTTTGTCAATTACTCTTATTTCCTGACTACTTACAGTATTATAAACAATTGTTAAAAACAAAATTATTAAAAATCGCATATAGGTATTAAAACTAATCATAAATTATTATCTTATTATTTATCGAAATATATGACAAAACCAGATTGTACAAGTTTAATTATTATAATATTTTTATGTTTTAATAATAACATAAACTAAATATTTACTTATTTTGTAATATGTGGTATATTTATAATCATACTTATAAAATAATCAAACATTAAAATTTATATAAATAATAATTATTTTAATATGTCTAAAAAATTTGGTGTCGCAATTTTAGTATTTTTATTTATAATCTCAATTATATCTGTTGTTTTTTATATTCAAAAAAAACAATTGCCCGAAATTAATATAATTAATGCTGTGCCTAGTGATGCAGCTATTATTATTGAAAGTAACAACTTCTTTTCATTATTACATAAAGAAAAACCAAATAATCAAATATGGTCTGAATTAATTAATATCGATAATATTAACAAATTCAACAAAAAAATAAATAAACTAGACACAATAATATCCGGAAATGAAAATTTAAAAAATATACTAAAAAATAGAAAAGTAATAATCTCTGTACATAATATTGGTAAAACAAATTCCGATTTCTTATTTCTAGTAAAAATTAAATCTTTAAACGAAACCAAATTAATTAAAAACATAATACTTAACAGATTTAATAAAAATAATATTACACAACGAAAATATAACAATACAAACATATTAGAAATAAAACATATTGATAACTCAACTTTCTATTTTGCTTTTGTAAAAGGAATAGTAATATATAGTAAATCATCGATATTAGTTGAAGATGCTATTCGACAATCTGAAACACCGAATAGTCTTGCAGATAATTATGATTTTAAAAAAGTATCGGAAACAGCAGGGAAAAATGTATCTGCCAATATTTATGTAAATTTTAAAACTTTTCCGATTTTACTTTCACATTGTTTAAATAATAAAACTCAAGAAACTATTTCAGCATTTACAAATTTTGCAAATTGGGCAGAATTAGATTTGAATATTAAAAAAGATGCATTATTACTTAATGGTTTTACATATTCTAATGATTCAGCAGCTAATTATTTGAATATCTTTTTAAAACAGAAACCTGTCGATAATAAAATAAAACAAATATTACCATCGAATACTTCTATATTTTTATCGTTAGGAATAAGCAATTTCGAGCAATTCTCTGTTGATCTTAATAATTTCAGAAAAAACAATAATACCTTATCGAAATATACAAAATATATCAACAAAATTAAATCGAGATATAATATCGACATTAACAAGATAACAACAGATATTTTTGACGAAGAAATAGCCTTAGCTTTTTCCGATATCGAAAATAATAATATTCACAATAACTCGGTAATAATAGTTAGAACAAAAAGCAAATCATTATCAGAAGAATTGCTTACGAATACTTTAAAAGAAATATGCAAAATCGATCATATTAATTACAATTCTCTTGTCGGAAATATTTCTATTGATAAAGATACCCAATACAAGATATTCAAAATGCCGTTAAAAGGCATTTTTTACAATCAATTTGGTTCGATATTTAAAGATGTAGAAAACAAATATTTTGCATTTATCGACAATTTTATTGTCTTTAGCGATTCAAAAAAATCACTGAATAATTTTATTCACTCATATATCCGGGGCAAGACTCTCGAAAATGAAATGGGATTTCAACAATTCTCTGATTATTTATCTTCAGAATCAAACTTTTATTTTTATTCTAATCTGTTTCGTTCTCCGATAATTATTTCGGAATTTCTAAATCCCAAATTAAAAAAAGGATTAAACACATATATAAATAATTTCAGAAAATTTCAAGCCTTTGCTATTCAATTCAGAAACAGCAATAATCTTATTTACAATAATTTATTTTTAAAATATATTCCTGAAATAAAAGAAGAAGCCCATACAATATGGGAAACTCATCTCGATACATCGATTAATTTTAAACCTCAATTCGTAATAAATCATTATACACAAGAAAAGGAAATATTTATTCAGGATTTAAACAACAAAATTTATCTAATAAATAAAGTCGGAAGAATATTATGGAAATATCAATTATCTGAAAAAATTAATAGTAAAATTTATCAAGTTGATTATTTTAAAAACAAAAAATTGCAAATTCTTTTTAGCACAAAAAATAAAATATATTTATTCGATAGAAATGGCAACACTGTTGAAAAATACCCCATTAAATTGCGCTCTCCATCAACTGTAGGACTTTCGCTTTTCGATTACGATAATAATAAAAATTACAGACTGTTTATTCCGTGCAAAGATAAAAAAGTATATTGCTATAATATTGAAGGCAATATTATTAATGGGTGGAATTTTAACAATACTGATACAAAAGTTACTTCAGAAGTAAAATATTTCAGAGTAAATGAAAAAGATTATATTGTTTTTGCCGATAAATTTCGCATATATATTCTCGACAGAAAAGGAAATGAAAGAGTACATCTTTCTTCACATTTTACAAAATCAAAAAATAATAACTTCATTATCGACAATGCCAATTCAACAACAAATAGCAGAATTGTTTCTACAACTGCTAACGGTATTGTTAAGTATATTTATTTTAACGGGAAAATTGAAGAAAAAAATCTAGGCAATTACTCAGAAAATCATTATTTCGATTATCAAGATATTAATTCCGATGGTTTAAAAGATTTTATATTTCTAGATAATAAAAAACTAAACGTTATTAGTAATTCTGGGAAACTAATCTACGAATACAAATTCGATTCGGAAATTAATTTTGAACCTATTTACTTTCAATTCTCGTATAATGATAGAAAATTGGGATTTGTATCGAAAAAAGCAAATAAACTTTTTCTAATAAATAACAACGGAAAACTCTACAATGGCTTTCCATTAGAAGGAAATACACCCTTTAGTATTGGGTATTTAAATAATACTCATAATCATTTTAACTTAATTGTTGGAAACAACAATAATTTTTTATATAATTATGCTGTAAATTAGCATAATAAATAAATAAGCTATGAAAATAAATTATAGGACAAATTTTTGGAAATTTTTAATTCTTGTATTTGCAATTGGCTTTACCCAATGTATGCAAGACGAATATGATTTTGATAAATTATCGACCGAAATGGAAATTAACGGTGGAATTATTACTCCTATTGCATATGGTTCACTATCTATCGATGATTTAATAAGCAAGCTAGACAGTAGTTCAAGCGAATTTCTTAATGAATACGAAGACGGACTGTTATTTATTACCTACGAAGATTCTATTGGATCTTTTACAGCTTCCGACCTTATAAGTATGCCCAATCAAGATTTTTTTGAATACTTTATAGAATCGGATGACGATTTCCCTACAAATCCATGGCTTGCTTCTGATACTATGAGTGTGGAAAGAACAGAATTCTTTGAAATGACTTTCGAGAATAACGAGCGTTTAGATAGTATTATTTTAGACGCAGCTAATTTGCATATCGAATCGAGTTCAACATTCTTACATGAAGGACAAATTAAAATTACTTGTCCAACAATAAAAAAGAATGGTATTTCATTTTCCGACTCGATACAAATATCGAGTTCCGATGGATCTTTTTCAAATATTTCCGATTTCGCGCTCGATGGTTATACTGTTGAGCTTAATAACAGTATCGATCCCGACACAAGTTTTATTCAAGTTGATTTTGTTTTTGAGTTATATAATTCAGGAAATCCTATAAATGCAGGCGATCGTGTTAATATTTCAGCTACAATAAACAACATCGATTTTTCTTCGGCTTATGGTTATATTGGTAATTATGAATTAGCAGGTGAAGAAGGAAACATAGAATTAGGCTTTTTCGACGATTTTACCGATGGCGATTTTGAATTTGAAAACCCTCAAATTAATATTAACATCAGTAACTCGTATGGCTTTCCTGTAGAAGCTAATATCACTAATTTTAAAGGATATACCGAAACCGATTCTGTGGAATTAACATTCTTACCCGGTGTTAACCCATTCAAAATAGCCTATCCTAAACTTGCCGAATTTGGAGAAACAAAAGACACTGTTATTTCTATTAATAGCGACAACTCAAATATTGGAGAATTTTTAGCTTTATTCCCATCAGAAATTAATTATAATATTTCCGCCTTATCAAATCCCGATGGCCCGGGAACCTCGTATAATTTTGTTAAAGACGATAGCAGACTCGATCTTGATTTAGAAGTTATTTTACCATTATGGTTTAAAGCTAATATTATGGCTTTTGAAGACACAACTGATTTCGATTTATCTGACGAAACAGATAAAATTGATATGATAAATAAATTATCGGTATTACTTGTTGTCGACAATGGCATACCTTTCGAAATAAATATCCAAGGAACTCTAACCGATAGTTTATATAATGAAATAAACACATTATTCGACCCTTCAAGCCTTCCGGTAATCGACTGTGCAGTAGTTGGTGCAGATGGAAAAGTAAGAGAAGCAACATCGAAAAAATCAACTATTAGCTATGATAAAAGTGCTATCGACGAGCTAAAAGATGTAAAATACCTTATCATTACAGCAAGAATAAAAACATCTGATTACTCGAATAATACCATGGTAAAATTTTATAATAATTATTCTATCGATTTTAATTTAGGATTAGATATAGATTATAGTTTAAATCCGGATAACTTATAAAATCAATAAATTATGATTAAGAAAATAAAATATAGCATACTATTATTTTTTTTAGTAGTATCTGTAAATCAGATAAAAGCTCAACATAGTCAAACATTATATTACATGAACAGATTGCCTCAATCTATGCAAATGAACCCGGCAATTCAACCCGAATGTGGTTTTTATTTAGGATTCCCCGGAATGTCATCTATTCAGATAGGTGTTGGGAACAATAGATTTGCCTTAAGCGATGCTATTCAGAAACACCCAACAGAAGATTCATTAATAACGTTCTTACATCCTTTAGCCAATAAAGAAGATTTCTTAAATAAAATAAAGAAACTAAATTTTCTTTACGAAGATTTTCATACAAACCTATTTTCATTTGGATTTAGAGCCCACGATTGGTATGCTTCTTTTAATATTTCAGAACGTCAAAGTGCTACTTTTACTTATCCAAAAGATTTAATGACATTGGTTCTTAATGGCAACGAAGAATTTAATAATTCAGATATTGATTTTACCAATTTAGATTTAAATATGACTTATTTCAGAGAATATGGAATAAGCTTATCGAAAAATATTGGGTCTCAATGGACTGTTGGTGGTAGATTAAAAGTTCTTTTCGGGAAAGCAAATATTAGTGTCGAAAATCATAACTTTAAATTACACTCATCTATCGACTCAATACATATTTCTTCCGACATAAGAATAAATACATCATTACCTATTGATTCGAAGACTAATGCAGATGGAGACTTTGATGGCTTCGAAGATTTCGATTCTGTTGATCCATTAGATTTTGCTCTAGACCATTCAAATATGGGTTTTGCCGTAGATTTAGGTGCTGTTTATCGCCCCATAGAAAAAGTATCGGTATCGCTTAGCATTATCGATTTAGGATATATTAAATGGTCTGAAGGAATAACAAACTTAGACCTTGACGGACAATTTAATTTTACCGGTATTGATTTAAGCTCAGAATTCGACGAGGATAACGATGACGATCCTTTCGAACTATTAGCAGATTCGTTAGAAAATAGTTTTGATATTACCAATAAGAAAGAAAGCTATACAACACCATTAGGAGCAAAAATATATATTGGAGGTTCATATTACTTAACTCCCAAAGTAGATTTTAGCGTATTATCCTTATCGAGATTTTACGAAAATAAACTATACCAAGCTTTTACTTTTAGTGCTAATACACGTCCTATTCGTGGTTTAACAGCAAGTTTTAGCTATTCAATAATGAACGGAACATATAATAATCTTGGATTTGGATTAGTATTACGTCCAGGGCCATTTCAAATGTACATAATTTCCGACAATATAGCATCGGCAGCCATATGGGGACATAAAACAAGTGCAGTAAACTTGCGATTTGGAATGAACTTTGCTTTTGGATGCAGAAAAAAAATAAAAGATTATCCTATGCTAGAATCTTCTTTTTAACATAAAAACAAACCACTAAACTATTATAATAAGACTGTCTATTTCGACAGTCTTATTTTTTTGCTTATCAGATATCGGGTCGAACTTTTACGTTTTTTAGTCGAACTTTCTATACACTTTTACATCCTGTTTTACAAACTATTACTATTTCCACATCAACATCATTCTATGCTTTATAAAAAAAGGTCGAATATATTTGTTATTTTCATGACTTTAGTCATATATTTATATCGAAAACTAAAATTTATTAAATATGAAGAAATTAACTCCCTTATTTTTAACTATTCTATTTTTACCTTTATTATCATATTCAGGTGGAATAGTAACCAATTCAAATCAGAGTGCATCATGGGTTAGAATGCTTTGTCGCGATGCATCAACAAGTATCGACGCAGTATATTTTAATCCTGCAGGATTAACAAAATTAAGCGATGGATTTTACTTCTCGTTAACAAACCAAAGTATTACACAAACAAAAACTATTACAAATAGTTATCCATATTTAAACAACAATGAATTTGTTGGTGATGTTTCGGCACCATTATTTCCTAGTATGTACGCAGCCTATAAATTAAACAAATTTGCTTTTTCATTAGGATTTAATCCTGTTGGTGGTGGTGGTAGTGCCCAATACGACCAAGGTCTTCCTTCGTTCGAAACAGGAATCTCTAATCTTGTTCCCGGTTTGCAAGCTGCAGGACAAAACGTTTCTGCATATAGTATTGATTCTTATTTCGAAGGAACATCGGTATATTGGGGATTACAAGGTGGAATATCATTCGAAATTAACGATATGATTTCTGTTTTTGGAGGCTTAAGATATAATTACGGAGTAAATACTTACGACGGACATCTTAACGATATAATGATTACTTTAGATGGAACTCCTACAAGTGCAAGTGGATTCTTTAGTGGACTTGCAACACAATTATCAACAGGAGCTAGTGATCTTCAACCATTAATTGATGGTGGTGCAGGAGCTTACACAATTGCTGAAGCCGAAAGTGCAGGGTTAATTGATGCTGCTACCAGTACTCAGCTTCAAGGAACATTAACAAGTTTAGGTGTTACCGAGCCGGCAAACTATAGAATCGACAATACTCAAACAGCTTTTACTGCCGGAGCAGCAGAAAACACAGCAAAGTCTGTATTGCTCGGCGACCAAACAGCCGATGTAAAACAAGTGGCAACAGGTTATACTCCAATTTTAGGTGTAAATATTTCGCCTAACGACAAAATTAATATTGGTATTAAATATGAATTCAAAACAAAATTAGAATTCGAAAACGAAACAGAATCTGATATTACTTCGGGCTTCGAAACCGATGGAACACCAATTACAATGTTTCCTGATGGGGGAAAATTTAGAAACGATATTCCTGCAATATTATCGGTTGGAGCATCATACCAAATGTTAGAAGATTTTAAAATCTCTACCGGATTCCATATGTATTTCGATAAAAAAGCAAATTGGGAAGGTAATGAAACCAATGTAGATAATAATTTCTACGAATTAGCTCTCGGCGCAGAGTATGATGTAAGCGAAAAAATATTATTAAGTGCCGGTTTTCTCCATGCCGAAACAGGAGTTGGTACTGGTTATCAGACAGATATAAACTACAGTCTTTCATCTAACAGCGTTGGTTTTGGTGGCAAATTTGACATTAACCCAATTTTCGATATTAACTTAGGAATGATGTACACAATGTATTCAGAAAACAACAGAATGATAGATTATGGTACAATGGGAAGTTATAAAGAAACTTACAACAAAAGTTCTTTAACATTTGCAATTAGTGTAGATATTAAATTAAATAAAGTTAAATCGGAATAAATAAAATAACAATTTATACTAAAGTGAGCTGTACAAAAAGTGAAATTTTAATTTAATTTGCCATATTGGGCGAAGTCGAAATGTTTCATTTTTAAACTGATAGATTAACTTCGTTGAGCTTGTTTCTTCGACTTCGCTCAGAATAATATGGACTTTTTAGGTAGCCTCTTTTTTGTTTATATTATTTTTGAAGAAATTTCGGAATTATGAATATAATAAAAAATTATAAGGCTGGTAGTTCAAATAATTGGACAGGAAGGATAGATGATATAAATGATGTTTTGTCGTACCGATGGCATCAGATAGTACAAGTAATAGATTTGAATAAGTGCAAAGAGAAGAAATTAAAAGAATATAAATTTGCAATTTGCTTTATCGGATTCTGTTGCGACAAAGGAGTAAGTAGAAATCTTGGTAGAATAGGAGCTGCTCGCGGACCGGAAAGTATTAGAAAAGAATTAGCAAATTTGCCGGTTACAAATTACAAACGACTAAAGATTTTCGATGCCGGAGATATTTCATGCGAAGATATAGAGCTTGAAGAAGCTCAAGAAACACTCTCGAAAGCAATAAGCATAATTCTCGATTGTGGTTTTTTGCCCATTGTATTGGGTGGGGGACACGAAATTGCTTTTGGAAATTATAATGGGATAATTAATTATTTAAGAGAATATAAAAATAAACCATCGCTGGGAATTATCAATTTCGATGCTCATCTCGATTTGCGACCGTATAAAGATAAAGGTTCTTCGGGAACTATGTTTTATCAAATTGCAGAAAAATGCAATAAAGAAAAAATAAAATTCGATTACCTGTGTATAGGAACTCAAACATATAGCAATACAATAAGTCTTTTTAATCGTGCAAAAGAATTAGGCGCAGACTATATTAATGCAAAAGAGATTGTTGAACAGAATTATACTTCAATAAGCAATCGGATAAAGAGTTTTGTTGATAAATGTGATCATATTTATTTAACAATATGTAGCGATGTGTTTTCTTCTGCTTTTGCTCCCGGAGTGTCTGCTCCTCAGCCTTTTGGTCTATCACCCGATGTAGTAGTTCGTTTTGTTAAAGAAATAATAACATACAAGAAAGTTATTAGTTTCGATATAGCAGAGGTGTCGCCACGATTCGATCACGATAATCAAACATCGAAATTGGCTGCGGTTATAATTTACGCTGCAATAAATACATATTTCGAAAATAATAAATAAATTAGATAATAACTGTTCATAATTATAACAGTTAGAACAATATTAATACATTTTGTTTTTAGGAAGCATTATTGTAAACTTGCTACCTTTATTAGGTTCGCTTTTAATAAATATTTTTCCGTGGTTTTTTTCGATAAATTCTTTACAAAGTATTAAACCCAAACCCGAACCTTTTTCATTATCAGTACCCAGTGTAGAATGATGTATGTCTATTTTAAATAATTTATCAATATCTTCCGGATTAATACCTATACCATCATCTTCAATATCTGTAATTACAAAATTGTCTGTGTCATGTACAATAATGTTAATTTTCCCTCCATGAGGAGTGAATTTTATTGCATTAGAAAGAAGATTTCTAATAACAGTTTTAATCATATTTTCGTCGGCATAAATATTTATTTCACTCGGGATAGCAGAAGTAAAATGTATATTTTTTATTTCGATACGTGTTTGGTATAATTCAATATTTTCTAAAATAATAAGTTCAAGATCAATTTCCTTGGGCAAAAATTTTATATTCCCGGTTTGATTACTTCCCCAGTCGAGTAAATTTTCTAGCAGATTAAAAGTGTTCTGCGATAATTTATTTAACTCAACAAGAAATTGTTTTGTTTTTTGTTTCGAAAGGTTATTCATGTCATCAAGAATAAAACTACTAGAACTAACAAGAGTACTAATCGGACTACGTAAATCGTGAGCAATAATTCTGAAAAACTTATTTTTTGTAGCATTGCTTATTGCCAAATTATCTCGTTGTTTTTCGATTTTCGATTTTTGTTGAAGAATTTCAAGTTCGGCTTCTTTTAGTTTCGTAATATCTGTTTCAATAGCAATAATAATAATTTGTCCGGTTTCTATATCTTCAACATGAGTAAGAGTAGTTTGTGCCCATATATCTTTGCCGGTTCTATTTGCAGTTTTAAATTCGTATTGTATCGATTGTTTATTATTAATGCATCGTTTTATTGCATCAGTAATATTTGGGTTTTCGCTTGTTTCTAAAATATTACTACTTTTTTCTTTTTTGAATTGTTCGAGTGTAAAACCATACATTTTTGTAAAACCGGTATTTACCCATTGAATATTTCCATCCTTATCGAAAATAGTTATGGCATTTTCTGTTTCGCTTGCTACCTTCGATAATTTTAATAATTCAATATTTGCTTTTCTTAAATTCGATGCTTGTTTTTTTATTTTTTGTGTTCTATCTTCAATAATGTTTTCTAGTTTGTTTTTTTCTGTAATTAATTGTAGCGTATATAATTTCACAATTATTAAAATAATAAAAAAAGTCATAATTGCATATATAACATATGCCAATATTGTTCTATACCAGGGAGTTTTTATTTCGAAATGAAATAGGGCTTCGGAACTTAGTGCTGTGTATCGATTTTTTGCTTTAACATGAAAAATGTAATTTCCTTCATATAAATTTGTGTATTCTTTATGAGTGTTTTTCTTATATCCCGACCATTTTTTATCGTATCCTTCAAGATAATAACTATAAATATTTTTCGATTCATCGTCGTAAAAAGCAGCAGCAAATTGAAAATTTATCGAATTATTTTTATATGGAATAATAGTTCCAATATTAATATTTGTATTATTAAAAATATTAATATTTTTATTCTTGTCTATTGTATAATTTGTTCCGTAATATATTAGCGAATCATTAACATAAACACTTCTGATTATTACATAGAATTTTGTGTTAAAGTCTTGATCAATATAGGTGTATCGAAATAAACCATCGCTTGTTCCAAACCAAAATATACTATCCGATTCAATAAATCCGTTATTAATAATTGTTTCCGATAAAGGTTTAAATGTTATGCTGTCGCCACAAAAACTACCATCTTCATTTTGGCTTCTTTTGTTTGCTGTATTAATCCAGGTATCATTACCTAGTCTTATTAGTGGAATATTATTCCACGAACTATCAGCATAATTGTCGCCAATACTAGTATCTTGAGTGAATTTTTTTGTAGAATCGTTGTAATTGAAAAAAACCTTGCTACACGAAAATTTCATTTGGTTTTTTAACTTATGAATCATTATACCCGAGTTACATGGTAATCCATTTGTTGTGTCGAAATGTTCTGTTATAGAATTATTATTTTCCCAAAGCAGAGGTTTATCTTTCGATAGAAAATTATCTATATTTATTTTGTATAAGCCTTTAAAATCAACAGTAAACCAGATATTCCCTTTGTGGTCTTCTTGTATTGTTCTAACAGGCGATTGTATTCCTTTAATCATTCCATGATTATACCAATTGCCATTTGAATAACTAATTAAAGCAATACCGTTACGAAGACCAACGAATATTTTTCCGGGATGTTTTTCCGATTGAAATATTGTATAGATACTTTTATAATTGAAAAGCTTTTTTACTTTTTTATTCTTATATATAAATAATCCTTTACTTGTTCCGGCTATTAATACGGGTTTTTTTATAGGAAAATAATTGTCGTTTTGTTTATCTGATTTTTTAATGTTATTTATAGAATCGGGAGGCATAAAATAATCAAGTGCCCATACCTGTTCAACAAATTCGTCTATTTTTGTGAAAGAACTAATTTTACATTCTTTCTTTTTAGCATCTCTGTTAAAATAATATATCCCGGTACTAGATGCTATATATAACTTATTGTCGAATCCTATAAGATCCATTATTGTCCCATTTATCCCGGTTGTCTCATTCCAATATCTAAAAGGATGCGATATATTTACTTTTCCTATCCCATTTCCATATCCAAGCCATAACGATTGGTTTGCAGAGTAATATAAACAGTGAATAGTTCTAGGGATATCTGTCGATTCATTATTTATTACATCAGAAATAACTCCATTAATATTAAATATTATTGCTCCGGCACTTAAAGTTGAAATAGCAAAGGTGCTATCTGTTATTTGTGTTCCACTATATATTGTGTTTTGAATTAAAAAGTCGTTTATTTCCTTTGTCTGAGCAGATATTGTAGAATATTTAGTAATTCGGTGTTTTTTATTATTGCTATCATAAATATATAAGCCATTGTATCTTGTGCCAATAAGTAATTTGTTTTTATAAGGGAGAATAGTATGTATTCGTTTGTCGGCAAAAAAATCACCATCTTCAACTAAACTTAATTCGTCGTTTCCCATTTTTAATAAGCCTTTTCCAACTTCGTGAATAAAAAGTTTGTTGTTAACTTTAAACATCAAATAAAAATATGAATGTGTTTTCTCCCAATACTTAAGTTTAGAATCGGAATATTTAATAATATATTTATCGCTCTGAAAATAGGTGCTGTTTTCAAGACATTCCGACGACCATACATCACTAAAATCTTGATGCGATGAGTCAATTAAATTTTTTAGAGAATGATATTCAAGATGCCCTTTTATGTTAGGCTTAAGGTAGCCTATTTCTCCAATTCCTCCAACAAAAATACTCCCATTATTATTAATTGATAAAGAACGGACCGAGCTATTATTTGATAATGGTATTGTACGCCATGTTTCTCCATCATATTCAATTACTCCAATCTGATTGCCGAAATAAAGAACACCTCTTTGGTCTTGTACAATATCCCAATTTTGAGTGCCTCCGTTATATTCTTTAGGGGAATAATATTGCGAAAGAATTTTTCCTTTTTCTTGTGCTAGTAATAAATAATTGCTAGTAAATAAAAGAAAGAAACTTAAATAATATCTTATGTTGTTAAAGTATGTCATAATAAATTTGCCAGCAAAAATTATTTTTTAAGCATTTCTAATACAGAAACTTTGTATGTTCTTCCAATAGGTAATTCAATGTTATTAATTTCTATGTGAGCTGATGAATATGCATCAATTTTGTTTTTTGCAATAATAAAAGATCTGTGAATTCGTATAAATTCTGTATTGTCAAGCAGATTCTCGAAATAATTTAGTTTTTGCTTAGTAGTAACGGTTTTATTCTTAGTAACTACTTTAACATAATCTTTAATGCTTTCTAGATAATATATATTTTTGAAATTAATTTTTATCATTTTTTTGTTCTCGTTAAGATAAATATAATCTTTATCTAAAGAGTTTTGTGTTTTGTGTTTTTTATTATCTAGTACTCTGTTTATAGATTTTAATAGTCGTTGAAAACCTACTGGCTTAATAAGGTAATCGGAAACATTTAAGTCAAAACCTTCTAATGCATAAATTTTATTTGCTGAAGTAATTATTATGTGCGGAGGATTATCTATTGATTTAATAAAATCGATACCAGAAAGTTTTGGCATTTCAATATCTAAAAATAGTATATCAATATCGTTTTCTTGTAATAAAGAATATAATGGAAAAGCACTACTGAAAGTTGCAACTATCTCTATATTAGGTATTTTTGAAATTTGATTTTCTAAGATATTTATTGATAATTGCTCATCGTCAACTATTACACAATTTAGCTTCATAAGCAAAGAGTTTCATTTGTTGTTTTAAGAATTTAAGAATTCAGAAATATAAAAAGAATTTTTGATAATCTCCTATTTCAAGTGTTTAATTTTTATTGCAACTTTTTTGTGAAAAAATCAGAGATATCTGTTTTCTATAAGCAGAAAATTGTCGTTTGTCGAATATATTATTTTATATGTTTATTATAAAATATATTTCGGCTCAAAATAAATTTACCCTAACCTCAAAATTATTTTAATATGAAAAGAAATTTACTATTAACATTTGTCTTATTAACTATTGTAATATCCGGAGTATTTGCTCAGAAAGCTTATGTAGATCCTGCTGCAAAATATGCAGAGATGTTAGGATATCGTTACAGTATTGATAAAAATGCTAAAGGCAATGAAGTTGGTATGTGTGTTTTGCCTGATGGAACCAAAGTTAATGCTTGGGACTTCTATAAAGGTAAAGTAGCACAAGAATATTCGTATGCTGCAAAATTAGGTTTCGATATCGAAACCGAAACAATAAAAGAAAATGGCTATGTTACTGAACGTGCTGTTTGTATTAGAACAGATAAAGGCGAAGAAGTTAGAATTCCTTTGCTCGAATTAATGGAAATTAATGGAGAAGCTTTAGATCCATATCAAAAGAATAGTTCTATTAATCCTCATTCTTTTGCAAAAACAGATCCAAATTTTGCTTCTGCAAAAAGTCTTCCTGTTTCTTTCGATTGGAGAGATAAAGATGGTCATGCTTATATAGGTGGTGTGCGTAGTCAGGGTAGTTGTGGTTCTTGTTATTCTTTTGGTGCCTCGGCTGCTGCCGAAGGTTCGTATAATGTTGCTACAGGAAATTACGATAGTAACTGTGCCGATTTCTCAGAAGCATATATCGCCTGGTGTTTAAGCGAAATGCCTGCTTATAGTGGTCATTTTAGCGGATGTAATGGTGCCGATTACGATTATCAAGAATTACAAGCTCTTGTTGACGTAGGAATTGTTGACGAGTCGTATTTCCCTTATGTAGATGCCGATAATCAATCTTGTGCAGCGGGAACTGTTGATGCTCCTAAAACAAAATTCGAAAATTGGTACAGAGTTGCTTGTGCCGATTACGATGCAATAAAAACTGCAATTATGACTTATGGTGTTGTTGATGCAGCCGTTTATGTTACTACCGATTTCCAAAATTATTCAGGTGGTGTATATTCCGATAATAATACTTCTTGCTCTGGTAATCCTTGTTATAATACTACAACTAACCATGCAATATCACTTGTTGGATGGGGACACGATGCCACTGAGGGAGATTACTGGATTTTACGTAACTCATGGGGAGAATCATGGGGAGAAGGTGGTTATATGCGTTTAGCTGTAAGCTCTGCTCATGTCGATTGTTCTGTTTGTTATTTAAAATATCAAGACGACGGTACTACTGCTCCAATTGTATTAACAAATTCCGTTTCATCAATAGGCGATAACACAGCAATATGCGGTGGAAATATTACTGCCGATGGTGGTGCAACAGTTATTTCTAGTGGTGTTGTTTATAGTAAAACTTCTAACCCTACAATAACTTCAGGAACGGTTATTGAAACTTCTCCTACAGTTACATCAGGTTCTTATAGTATTACAATGAATGGTTTGCTTTCGGGAACAACATATTATGTTAATTCGTTTGCTACTAATGCAAAAGGAACAAGTTATGGTACAGAAAAAACATTTACTACTACCGGAACAATTCCTATTGAATATTGTACATCTCAAGGCGATGATTATTCATATGAGTGGATTGCCGGAGTTGTAGTTGGCGATTTTACTAACACCTCAGGTGCTAGTGGTTATTCCGATTATACCGGAATGACAGCTAATTTAAATGTTGGGCAAACATACGATATCTCTTTAACTCCTAATTTTAGCGGATCGAGTTATAATGAATATTGGAAAATATGGATTGATTTAAATCATGATGGTGATTTCGACGATGCAAACGAAAATGTTTTTGATGCCGGTTCAATGAGTAAAACAACTGTTAATGGTTCTATTACAATTCCTGCCGGAACAGCTACTGTTACAACACGAATGAGAGTTACCATGAAATATAATGCTGCACCAACAGCATGCGAGAGCTCATTTAGCTATGGCGAAGTTGAAGATTATACTGTAAGTATTACAACTTCTACTTCAGATATTGAAGCTCCAACTGTTCCAACAAATCTTTCATCTTCAAATATTACCGAAACAACATTTATTTTATCTTGGAATGCTTCTAGCGATAACGTTGGTGTTGATGCATACGATATTTATAAGGATGGAGTATTTTTAGCTTCAACTACAAATACCGGCTATAATGTTTCTGGTCTTTCAGAATCTACTAGTTATGGATTTTATGTAATAGCAAAAGATGCCGCCGGAAATGTTTCAAATGCTAGTAATACATTAAATGTTACTACAGTAACACCTCCCGATATAGAGGCTCCTTCTATTCCTTCGGGTTTAGTTGCTTCTAATATTGCACAAACATCTGCTACAATAAGTTGGAATGCTTCTAGCGACAATATTGGTGTTGTTGCTTATGAAGTATTAAAAAATGGTGTATCTCAGGGAACTGTTACTTCTACAACTTATAATGCAATGGGACTTACTATTGCAACAACTTACGAATTTACAGTAAAAGCAAAAGATGCAGCTGGAAATGTTTCGAACATAAGCAATGTATTAAGTTTTACAACTTCTAGCGAACAGTTAACTTATTGTTCTTCTAAAGGAAATAATGTAAACTACGAATGGATTGACCTTGTTGAATTAGGGAATATTAATAATGTTAGTTCAGGAGATGGTGGTTATGCCGATAATACTAATTTGTCTACCGATTTATCTTTAGGAGAAGAAGTTACAATATACCTAAGTTGTGGATTTAAAAGTAGTAGTTATACTGAATATTGGCATGTATGGATCGATTACGATCATAGTGGAACATTCGATAACGACGAAGAAATGCTTGCAGGATCGTCTAGTAGCGATGCAAAATTGTATGCTAACTTTACTGTTCCTACAAATGCATTATTAGGTAATACTCGCATGAGAGTTACTATGAAATATAATTCTGCAGCAACAACTTGCGAAACATTCTCTTATGGGGAAGTAGAAGATTATACTGTAAGCATTACAGGAAATATGAGATCTTCTGTTAAAGATGCTTCTAATACTATTGTATTAGGAAACGACGAATCTACTTCGATTAATATATATCCAATTCCTGCAAATAATTATATTAATGTAGAAGTTGTTAATGGAAATAAATACGGTGTTGTAAATATTTATAACATCAATGGAATGTTAGTTAAAGCTGCTAATATTCAAGGAAACGAAATGGAAATTAATATTTCTGATCTTCCTGCAGGTTCTTATATAATTCGTGTTGAAGACGAAAAAGAAGCTATGGTGAAAAGATTTATTAAGAAATAATAAAGCTTGTTTTGATTTCGGGGTGGCGTTTTGCGTCGCCCTAATTTCAGAAAAATTACGAAAAGGAACTTTTGACCAACGATTTATTATGAGAAAATAATTTTTATAGGTTTGCTTTTCTAAAAGAGGTAGCTTTTGGGTTACCTCTTTTTTTTTATTGGTAATTTGAAATCTTTTATTTATAAAATATAAAGATCCTAGAGAAATTGTGATTGATGATTATAATAAAAATTATATTATTGAAAATAAAATGTCGCAGTCGTATCAGAATCAAGTCATTAGTTCTGTAAAATTATTTTATGAGGTAATATTTAATACAAAATTAAATGTAGAAGAAATTCAGTGTCATCGAAAAGCTAGAGCCTTGCCAAAAGTAATAGCCAAGGAAGATGTTATAAAATTATTTGAAAGTGTTAAAAATATTAAGCACAAAACTATACTAGTATTAATTTATTCTGCCTGTTTACGCCGGTCAGAACTTATTCATTAAAAAGTATCGGATAACGATTCGAAACGTATGATTATAAATATCAGGCACGGAAAAGGGAATAAGGATAGGATTGTTCGCTTGTCGGAGAATGTATTAGAATTAACAAGAGAATATTTTAAACTTTATCATCCTAAAGGATTTTTAATAGAGGGAAAAGGAGGGAATATATATTCGGCATCAAGCATATGGAAGATATTTAAGCATGCAAAAGAAGCAGCCGGTATTAAAATGAAAGGAGGAGTTCATATATTACGACATAGTTATGCAACGCATATTCACGAAGATGGTTGTGATATAAGGTATATACAAGAAATATTAGGACACAAAAGCAGTAAAACAACTGAAATATATACACATGTAAGTACAAAAAGCATTCAGAAAATCAAGAATCCGATTGAGGATGTTGATTTAACAGGGAAAAATAAAAATATAAAAGACCATAAAAAAATAAAAAAGTTAACCGTAATATGTCAAATTAGAATATAATAGTTACCTTTAAGCATAAAAAGTAACTTAATAAGTAAGTTAGGTTTCATAGCTAGACGCAACCGTAACACACGAAAATGCATCAATAGAAAAAGCACAAAATGAAAACAATAAACATCTTAATAACCTTCATCATCTTTATGCTTTCGATTAGTTGTGAGAAAGATGATAACGATTTTGATACAATTACACACAATGTATTTAGTTTAGAAATAAATGACTCGATAGTTTATAATTCAAATCAGATTGATTTTTATGACTTTTCATCACATTTGATTTATTTAAAAAATGATTATTTTTTTTCATATTTCAATCGGGGAATATTTTCAGTATTTGTAGATAGCATAGAAATTTATTCAGGACAAATGTTTCCAGGGTATTCTTCATGTTTGCCTATGGGACCAGTAATCTATTGTGCACCTACATTTTATGGAGATTATATTATACCAGTTGGTTTTAATCAGTTTATTGACTCAACTGGACATTCAAACGAAGACCCAAGAGCTGATTTGCGAATTATAGAAGCTTTGAAAGAACATAACCAATATAAAGAAGGATTATCATGTGAGATTCTTTCAATTCAAAAATTATCATCTAATAAAGTTAAAATCGATTTGCAATTGACTAATAATGACTCTGATAAGCTTTTATTCTTAGATTCTGATAAAATGGGATTAGAACTATTTCATTATTTTACAAACGGGTTATTATTGAAGGATTTGTCTAATAATACATTTACTCATCAATTGACAGTTACTCAACCTGAGCCATGGGATACATGGAAAAATGATTGGTTGTCAGTAATAAATGGAAACGAGAATAAAACAATATCAATCATATATGATAATTTTGAGACTATAACGTCAGGACAATTCAAAGGATTATTTAATTATCCTGGACTTGGTTCTCAGGTGGAGAAAAAAGACTTACAACAAGACAACGGCAGAATTTGGTTAGGAGAATTACATATTACAAAAATGATACAAATTGAATAAACTACGAAACCTAACAGCGGGTCAAATTCAAGCGGGGTTGTATTGGTTTCTTGACAAGAAATATTAACTTTAACTTTATAAACGGTTTGACAGTGAGTCAAGGGGAAAACCCCGCCAGAACTTACCCGCAGACCGTTATAGGGCATTTGTCGGCAGGAC